>ERZ827043.53-NODE-53-length-127108-cov-10.944669_pt1 | contig 127108 bp, 129 predicted proteins | sample MGYA00519923_ERZ827043 | MGnify/ENA primary metagenome ERZ827043 (study PRJEB31778, sample SAMEA3449251) | human gut metagenome | biome: human gut; feature: human-associated habitat; material: faeces | place: United Kingdom | collected 2010/2012 ... | reverse complement strand
CCTTTGAGGTCACGGACGGCAAGCTCGGCGTCGGCACGACGGGGTATGTCTACTTCGTCGATTTCGACCGCACGCGCCCCCGCGAGAGAAAGTGCTCCGTCGTTGTGATCGGAGAATAATGTCCCGGATATATAACGTCAAAAAACCTCTTTTGCCTTAGCTGGCAAAAGAGGTTTTTTGACTGTCAGTACCGCACGTCCCACAGGCACAGTCCCTGCGCCGGGGCGGTGAAGCCCGCATTTTTCCTGTCGCGGCTTTGCAGCGCCGCGGCGACGTTTTCCGCATCGCGCTCGCCGCGCCCGGCCTCGATAAGTGTCCCGACGATGATGCGTACCATATTATATAGAAAGCCGTTTCCCGTCAGCAGGATGCGCAGCTCATCGCCCTGCCGGTCGATCTCTATGCTTTTGAGCGTTCTGACCGCGGATTTCTTCATGTGCCGGTTCGAGCAGAAAGCCGTGAAATCATGCTCCCCGATGAGCGCCTGCGCGGCACGGCGCATCGCGTCCGTATCGAGTGCGCTGGGGTAACGGTAGAGGTATTTTCTCTCGAAAACGTTCGGCGCGCCGCTGTTCCATATGCGGTAGAGATAGCTCTTCTCCGTGCAGGAAAGCCGCGCATGGAACCGCGGCGGCGCCTCCTCGAGCGCGAGCGCGCCGATGTCCTCCGGCAGGTACTGCCGCAACCGCGCGAGAAGCTCCGCACAGCCCATGTCCGTCTCTGCCCGGAAAGAGCAGACCTGACATCTTGCGTGGACACCCGCGTCCGTCCTGCCGCAGCCGGCTATTTCCACCGGCTGGCCGAGCAGCCGAGTCAGCAGCGCTTCTATCTTTTCCTGTATGGTGTTGCCCGTGTTGCCCTGCTTCTGCCAGCCGCTGTAACGGCTGCCGTCATAGCAGAGCGTGAGCCTGAAATTTCTCATTGCCGTCCCCTCCGCGCCTCAGTTTACACTATCGGCGCGCATCATGCAAGGCACATTTGTTAAGTATCAGTTTGATTATAAATGCGCAATTGTTAAAAATACACATATCGAGCCGCGTTTTCTTGACGGAAAAAATACGAAATTCATTACATTTAAGAATTGAAGAATCCCACGGAGAGTGGTAATATATTAACAATAAAGTGGGTCTATGTTTTTTGTGGACCAGGCTCATTGAGCTTATAAATCAGAAAAGAGGTTCGAACAATGTATACAGACGCTTATTTGGCAAAGTTCGTTCTGCCCGAGGACCTTATGCAGACGCTGAAAAACTCCAACTGCCTCTGCTATCCCGAGACCAAGGAGCAGCTCATCGAGATGTGCTACGGCCCCACGCACACCTCCAAGTTTGACGTGTGCTACAGCATCGACGGCAAGGGTCTTGTCAAGGAGGCCGAGGTCGTCCGCTGCAAGAACGGCACTGCCGTCAACTTCATGGAGGACTATATGCGCCGCCGCGACCCCGACTGCATGCGCATCGGCGACGATCTGCCTACCGACAAGCCGCGTTTTGCCGACGTCTACGGCTATAAGTTCTCCAAGCTCCGCAAGGAGACTATGGATTGGCTCGGCTCCCAGCGCCTTATAATGCTGCCGTTCCACGCAGGCGGAAGGTATTACGGCTATGACAGCCTTATGATCTGCCCGATGAACGCCGCGTTCTTTGCGCTGTCCCTTGCGAATATGCAGGGCTTTGTCAGCATCAACGATGTCGAGGACGGCTTTACTCCACGCGCCATCATCTATGTCGCGCCGCCGTTCCGTCACACCCACTTCAACGGCAAGCAGGTCGTTGTCCACCAGCGCAGCGAGAATCTGCACGAGGTCTTTGCATATAACCTCTATCCCGGCCCCTCCGCAAAGAAGGGCGTGTTCTCGATGCTGCTTGACATCGGCGAGAACGAAGGCTGGATAACCAACCACGCTTCCGCTGCGAGACTCGAATCTCCTTACGAGATGGAGACCGTCTTCATGCATGAGGGCGCTTCCGGCGGCGGCAAGAGCGAAATGCTCGAAGAGATCCACCGTGAGGAGGATAACCGCCTGCTCATGGGTATCCACACCGTCAGCGGTGAAAAGTATTACCTGTCCCTCGGCGAGACCTGTAAGATCCACCCGATCGCCGACGATATGATCCTTGCCCACAAGGATATGCAGAACAACTCCGGCCACCTCGTCATTGCTGACGCGGAGGACGGCTGGTTCCTGCGCATGGACGGCGACAACTACTACGGCAACAGCCCGGAGTATGAGCGCATAAGCATCCATCCGTCCGAGCCGCTTGAGTTCTTCAATATGGACGCCGTCCCCGGCGCGACCTGCCTTATCTGGGAGCATGTCCCCGAGTCTGACGGCAAGCCCTGCACCAACCCCCGCGTCATTATCCCGCGCAATATGATCGAGAACATCGTCCCCGGCAATGAGCCGCAGGAAGTCAATGTCCGCTCCTTCGGCGTACGTATGCCGCCGTCCACGGTCATGGCTCCGAACTACGGCGTCATGGGCATGGTGCAGGTAGTCCCGACCTCTATCGCGTGGCTCTGGCGTCTCATCGCGCCGCGCGGCTTCAAGAACCCCTCCATCGCCGATACCAATGCCGGCAGCGGCCTGAAGGCGGAAGGCGTCGGCTCCTACTGGCCGTTCTCCACCGGAAAGAAGGTCACTCAGGCCAATATGCTGCTCCATCAGATGCTCGCCTGCCCGAACACGCTGAACATCCTCATCCCGAACCAGCACATCGGCGCATATCAGGTCGGCTTCATGGGCGAATGGATCACCCGTGAGTACCTTGCGCGCCACGGCGGCACCATCAGGATGAAGCACCTTGTCCCGGCCCGCTGCCCGATCTTCGGCTACTCGCTCGACGAGATGAAGATCGACGGTCAGTATGTCCGTCAGACTTTCCTGCGTCCTGAGCTCCAGTCTAAGCTGGGCTTCGAGGGCTACGACGCCGGCGCGAAGATCCTGACTGACTTCTTCAAGGAGCAGCTCAAGCAGTTCATGACCGACGACCTTGATCCGCTTGGCCGTCAGATCATTGAGCTTGTGATGAACGACGCTCCTCTGGAGGATTACCTCGCCCTGACCCCGCTCACCAACCTGAAATAAGCACAAAACGCATATATAACAAAACTCCCGCCGTGCGTTACGCACGGCGGGAGTTTTTTGCTGTTTTAAAAAGGGTTTACCGCATTTCTTCAATGAGCTTTTTGAACGCGTGGAGGCTGCGGCGGATCATGTCGGGATCGACGCAGGTGCTGACTCGGCAGAAGCCGGGGCAGCCGAAAGTGTCGGCCGGGACGATGAGCAGGTTCTCGCGCTTTGCAAGCTCGGAGAAAGCTCTCGAATCTCCGTTGGGAGCCTTGACCATCATGTAGAACGCGCCCTGAGGCTTGACGCAGTCATAGCCCATCTCGGTCAGTGCGTTATACAGGAGGCTGCGGTTCTGGTCATATGCCGCAAGGTCGGGGCGCAGTGCCACGGCGCGGGCAATGACGAGCTGCATCATGGACGGCGCGCAGACATGGCCGCAGGCGCGGGATGCCCCGGCGACGGCGGCGAAGAGCAGGGCGCTGTCAGTGACGGTATCGGGGATGCAGACATAGCCGATGCGCTCGCCCGGCATGGAGAGGGACTTGGAGTAGGAATAGCACACGACGGTGTCGCGGTAGATGCTTGGGATAAAGGGCACTACGGCATTATCGTACACAAGCTCGCGGTACGGCTCGTCGGCGATTATATAGATCGGGTGGCCAAACTCCGTGCTCCTGCGCTCAAGGAGAGAAGCAAGCTCGTGCAGCGTCTCCTCACTGTAAATGACACCGGATGGGTTATTCGGGGAGTTGATGATGACGGCCTGCGTGTGCGGCGTGAGCGCTCGGTCGAGCGCTTCAACGTTTATCTGGAAGCTCTCGGTATCGGGCGCGACCTCGACGAACTTGCCGCCATTGCAGGAGACGAACACCTGATATTCCGGGAAATACGGCGCGACGGCGATGAACTCCGCCCCCTGCACCGCGAGCGCGCGTATCACCGCGACGAGCGCGGGAGCCGCGCCGCAGGTGAAGAAGATATTCTCGGGTCTTATGCTCATGCCGCTGCGCGCACTGAGGTCATCGGCGACGGCGCGGCGCGCTTCCATCGCACCGGCGGCGGGAGTGTAGCCATGCAGGGCGAGGCTGTCGCCCTCTAAAAGCTCGCGGATGATATCCGCGATGGCCGCAGGCGCGGGCACGGAGGGATTGCCTATAGAATAGTCATACACGTTCTCTTTGCCGACGACGGCTGCCTGACGGATGCCGTATTCAAAAAGCTCGCGTATCTCGGACTTCTTTGTTCCAAGCTGAATGAAGCTTTCGGAGATCATTTGTTCTTCCCCTTTCCATCACTTGCGTGATACACATTGGGCTGCTCCTCGCCGGTCAGCATACGCACGCCGCCGAGAGCCAGCGCCTCCATTTCCGTTTCACCGGCGAGCACGCACACCGGCGCGATGAAGCCGACATAGTCCTTTATCTTGCCTGTCAGAAGCTCCGAGTAAGCGAGGCCGCCGGTGAGGATGATCGCGTCGCAGTCGCCTTTGAGGACGATGGAGAGCAGCCCTATCGTCTTTGCAATCTGGTACGCCTGCGCGTCGAGGATGAGGGCGGCGTGTTCGTCGCCGTCCTTTATCATCTGCTCGATAACACGGCAATCGCTCACGCCGAGGTGGGCGTACATGCCGCCGCGGCCGCGTATCTTGCGGCGCATCTCCTCGTAGGTGTACTTGCCGGAGTAGCACAGCTTTATCATCGAGAGCGCCGGGGCGCAGCCCGCGCGCTCTGGCGAGAACTGGCCGTCGTCATCGCCGACGGAGTCGACGATCTCGCCGTGCTTATGGACGCTCGCGGACACGCCGCCGCCCATGTGGACGACGATGAGGTTCATGTCCCTGTAGTTCCTGCCCTGCTGCTTTGCATAGCGGATGGCCATGGCGCGGCTGTTGAGCACGTGGCAGAAGCTCTGCCGCTCGATCTCCGCGTAGCCGGTGATCTTGGCAATGTCGGTGAGCTCGCCCGAGGTCACGGCGTCATAGATATACGCCGGGATGCCAAGGGGCTGCGCAAGCTCGCGAGCGAGGAGCCCCCCGAGGTTCGAGGCATGCGGCTGGCTCAGCTCGTCATCGACAAGGGCATGGCACAGCTCATCGTCAACGATGTAGCCGCCTGTCCTGAGGCCGAACACCAGCCCGCCGCGGCCTATGACGGCGGCAAGCTCCTTTTCGTCAATGCCGTTTCGCTCCATGAATGAGCGGATGACGGACAGACGCATGGGGACCTGTTCGGCAATGGTATGGTACTGCTGAAGCTCGGCGGCGTCATGGTCAAGGCTCTCCTGCACGAGCTTTTCAGCGCCGTCATAAAGGGCAAGCTTCGTGCTCGTGGAGCCGGGGTTTATGATAAACAGCTTCATGCCCCGGCTCTCTTTCCGCCGCTCATAAGCGCGCAGACCAGCAGGGAATTGTACTTCTCTTCAAAGCTCGCGCTTCGGGAATTGAGGGCGATAGGGCACTTCGCGCCGATGACGACGCCCGCCATCTTTGCACCCGCAAACTCAATGAGCGCCTTGACCATGATGTTTCCCGCGGTCATGCTCGGGACGACGAGGATATCCGTCCTTCCCGTGACGGGGCTTTCATAGCCCTTGATCTTCGCCGACTCCGCGTCGAGCGCGAGGTCGAGCGATATCGGCCCCTCAAGGTAGCAGCGGCCAAACTCGCCGCCCAGTGCCGCCTGCTTGAGCGCCGCCGCGTCGACGGTCTCAATGATCTTGGGGCTGACGTTCTCTGCCGCGCAGAGCGCGGAGAGCAGCGGCTCCTCATAGCCGAGGGAGTGGAACATCTCGACGGCGTTTTTGACGATGGCCTTTTTGCCCTCAAGGTCGGGGTTCGGCATCATGCCGCCGTCGGTCACGCCGAGGAGCTTGGCATAGCCGGGCACCTCAAGCAGCGCGACATGGGACATTGGCCGCCCGACGCCGATGCCGGTCTGCTTGTTCACGACGGCCTTGAGGATCGTCGCGGTCTGCATCAGTCCTTTTTGCAGGAAGTCTGCCTTGCCGTCGCGGATGAGCTCGACGGCGATGTGCGCTGCGTCCTCGTCCGTGCCTACGTTTATGACGGCCGAGGGGTCTATCTCACAGCCGAGAGTGCGGCCGGCGGAAAGGATCTCGTCAGCATGGCCGATGAGAATATAGCGGAGGATACCCTCCTGCGCGGCGCGGAGCACCGCTTCGAGAGTATGCCCGTCATGCGCGCAGGCGACGGCGACGGTCTTGGGTTCTACGCTGCCGACGCGCCCGCGCAGGTCTTCAAAATTGTGGAGCATAGTCGTTCTCCGTTTCTGTGTATTATTTGCCGGCAGCCTCGTGACCTGCGCGGAAAGCGCGCAGGTTCAGCTCCCGGAACTTCTCCGGTACGGTCTCGGCGATGACGCTCTCCCAGTCGATATCGTCCATACCGAGCGCCTTTGCCATGCTGCCGAAGAGCACGATGTTCATGCACTTGGCGCTGCCGAGACTCTCTGCGATCTCGGCGGCGTTGAGGACATAGCAGTGGAAGTGCTGCTGCATGGCCTCAAGGCAGCCCTCGGGGTACTCGCACAGCCCCGCGGCGATGCTGGAGGAGGCAATCTCATAGTCGTTTATGACGGCGATGCCGTCAGGCTTGAGGAAGTCGGCATAGCGCACGGCTTCCATTTTCTCGAATGCGACGATGATATCCGCCGCGCCCTTGCCGATGACGGGAGAATTGACCTTTTCGCCCCAATGCACCTGCGTGGAGACGCTGCCGCCGCGCTGGCTCATGCCGTGGACTTCGGACATCTTGACATCGTACCCGGCCTTCATCAGGCCGTTTACGAGAACCTTCGCGGTGAGGATAGCGCCCTGACCGCCTACGCCTACCAAAAGAGCACTCTTAGTGTTTTTCATGGCTCAGTTCTCCTTTCTCGAAATGGCGCCGCGCGGGCACACCTGCGCGCACACCGTGCAGCCGACGCACTGGATGGGGTCGATGCCGGCCTTCTTATCGCGCACGGTTATTGCCGGGCATGCGACCTTGAGGCACATTTTGCAGCCGATGCACTTATCGGTATCGACAGTACACAGGCCGATATCGTGCTTGATGCGCTTGATGAGCAGGCAGGGGCGGCGTGTGATTATCGCGGCGGGGACCTCGGAGGCGAGGGCGTCCTGCACCGCCTTTTCCATCGCCGTGAGATCCTGCGGGTCGACGATGATTATGTTCTTATAGCCATAGGCCGCGAGAATATCCTCGATCCTGAGCTTCTCGGCGATATCGCCCTGGAGCGTTCTGCCGCTGCCGGGGTTATCCTGATGGCCGGTCATGCCGGTGATGGAGTTATCAAGCACGACGGGGATGATGCTGCCCTTGTTGTAGATTATTTCCGCCGCGCCGGTCATGCCGCTGTGGAAGAATGTGGAGTCGCCAAGGACGCCGAAGATCTTCTTGTGCTGGCCGGTGACGTCAAAGGCCTTGGACATGCCCATGCCGACGCTGAAGCCCGCGCCCATGCACACGACGCTGTCGAGCGCGTTGAGGGGAGCCGAGCCGCCGAGAGTATAGCAGCCGATGTCGCCCGCGACGACGAAGTCCTTGTGCTTTGCCATCGTATAGAAAAAGCCGCGGTGCGGGCAGCCGGGGCAGAGAGCGGGCGGACGGGACACGGCAGTGACGCCGACGTCCACGGTCTGCGCTTTCTCGCCGAAGATGCGCTCGCGCAGGAGCTGGGGGTTGAGCTCATAGAGCTTGCCGGTCATGGCCTTGCCCTCGCAGGGGATGCCTGCAGCGAGGATCTGGGACTCCATGAAGCCGTCGAGCTCCTCGATGACATAGAGCTTGTCGACCTTGGAGGCAAAGCCGCGGATAAGCTCGATAGGCAGGGGATTTGTAATGCCGAGCTTGAGGAAAGAGGTGTACTCTGGGAAAGCGTCCTTTGCGTACTGATACGCGATGGACGCGGTGACGACGCCGATCTTTCCGCCGTTTATCTCCATGCGGTTGAGAGGAGAAGCGCAGGCATATTCTTCAAGCGCCTGCATATTCTTTTCGAGCTTGGGGTGATTCATCATCGCGTTTGCCGGGGCGGCGATGTTCTTGCGCGGGTTGCGCACATATTGAGGCACCGGGCGCTCCTCGCGCGTGCCGAAAGAGACGATGCTCTTGGAGTGCGCGACTCTGGTCGTCGTGCGCAGCAGCACGGGCACATCGAACTTTTCGGATATCTCATAGGCCGTGCGCATGAAGTCAAGGCACTCCTGAGAATCCGAGGGCTCGATCATGGCAAGGCGCGCTGCGCGCGCATAGTGCCGGCTGTCCTGCTCATTCTGGGAGGAGTGCATGCTCGGGTCGTCCGCGACGACGATAACGAAGCCGCCGCCCACGCCGTTGTAAGCTGCGGTGAACACCGGGTCGGCCGCGACGTTCAGACCGACGTGCTTCATCGCGCACAGGCTGCGCACACCGGCAAGGCTTGCCCCGTATGCCACCTCGGTCGCGACTTTCTCGTTCGGCGCCCATTCGCAGTACAGATCGTCCTTGTACTGCGGGAGCGACTCGAAGATCTCGGTGCTGGGCGTGCCGGGATATGCCGAGCACACCTTTACACCGGCTTCATACGCGCCGCGCGCAAGGGCTTCATTGCCTGAAAACAGAATTTTTTCCAATGAAGTTGACCACCTTTCTTATTTACATCTTTACTCATCTCTGCAAGTTTTCACTTTCCGGTAGCTTAATTTTATTCAATTACTTGAAAAATGTAAAACGCAATAATATAATGAAGTCATAAGCTTCGCTTATATTAGAGAGGGTGATATCTTTGACAATGGCGCAGGTCTTATATGTCCTTGAGATAGCGGACTGCCGGAGCATATCCGCCGCGGCGGCGCGGCTGTATCTGTCGCAGTCGGCGCTTTCGCAGCAGGTGCAGCGGCTGGAGGCGGAGCTTGGCTACACGCTCTTTTCCCGCACACCGCGCGGCCTTACGCTCACACCCTCGGGAGAAAAATTCTGCCGCGAGGCGCGGACAGTGGCGGACACATGGCGCAGCTTCTGCGGTAAGGTGCACCCCGGCGGCCAGAGCCGCAAGCCCCTGCGCGTCGGGCTTGGCGCGCGGGTATACTCGAACAACCTGTTTCAGGACGTCGTGCGCTTCTTTGATGAGCACCCGGATATCGATGTGAACTTCGTCACGGAGTCGGGGCGCGATATGCTGGCGGGCCTGCGCGACGGGAGCATTGACTTCGCACTTGACAGGCTCCAGGCCGGGGACGAGACGGGGCAGGATATGTTCGTGTGCGATCTGGTGCATGAACGGCAGTGTCTCATCATGGCGCAGTCCGATCCGCTCGCTTCCCGTGAGCGCGTCGCCTTCCGCGACCTGCACGGGAAAACGGTGATCTCCGGCCCCAAGGACTCCGCCGAGGACAGGACCCTTAGCAGTATATGCCGCAAATATTCGGTTGAGCCCGGACGCATATACCGCTCGGACGGCATCGACACTACCATGCGCCTTGTGCGCGCGGGGAAAGGCTACGCCATAGGGCCCGAGTCCTTCGGGGAGTATTATCAGGTCAGGGCCATACCGGTGGAGCCTGAGCGGATAATCTCGCTGAAATTCATATGCATGCAGCACAGCCTGCGCCGCGAGGAGATACAGATGTTCCGCAGCTACCTGTGCTGTATATGCCGGGAGCGCGGCAAAGAGTGCGCCATGCGCAGCACAGAGCCGTAATATAAGAAGAGACACCGTTCACATTGGAACGGTGTCTCTTCTTGAAATTGATGAAACTCAGACGATCCTTCTGTCGCGGACCTGAGAATCATAGTGCTTGTTGAGCAGGGGACGGACGACGTAATAGATGAGCTTGTTTTCGCCGTTGGTCATGTACAGGCCGAAGGTGACGACAAAGAACACCAAAGCTATAACGACGAGCTTGCCCAGAAGCTTAAAGAGGAACTTAAAGAATTTCTTCATAAACGCTTTCCGCCTTTCTTAGTATGCCATGGAGTCGTCAAACTCTACGATGGTCGGGTCAAGCGGCTTCTCGTTGAGAACAACGGACATATAGTTGTTGACGCAGTTTCTCATATCCTGACGGGACACGGTGCGGCAGTCCTCAAGGTCATGCTCGATGAAGATGAAGTGGAAGCCGAGGTCGCGCGCCTGCTCCTCCATGAGAGCATGGACGCCGAGCATACCCTTGCAGGCGATATTGTCGTTGAAGAGGACCATATCGCAGTTGAAGTTCTTTGCCCACTCCCAGATGGCGTTGACATTCTCCCAGCCGCCGACGGCGTGGTGACGCATGGTGGCCTTCTCGGAGAAGAGAGCCAGATCCTTGATGGCCTGCTCGGGGTTCTCCGTGTCGATCATGTTGTGACCCATGGTGGAGTCCATGTTCAGGACGATGTTGATGCCCCAGCAGTTCTGCGTCCAGGTCGGGAAGTCGGTATAATAGACCGCGGAGGGTCCCCACAGGAATGCGCGGTGGCGCGTCCTGCCGCCGAAGGGCTGGTACTTCTCTTCATATGCCTTGCGCATGATCTCGATGACCTTGCGGTCGACCTTGTTGAAGTACGGATCGGTGCCGTTGACGGAAGCCCAGGAGTACAGGCGGTAGAGCGTCTCGGCGATGCCGCAGAGGGCGGCGTAGGGGGTCTTGAAGTAATCCCACTTCTCAAGCTCGATGGTGTTCTGCTCGTTCATGAGCTTTGCGTACTTGAACAGCTCGTCCCAGTCGTACTTTACGCCATATTCCTTCTCAATGAAAGCGATGGTATCCTTAAGGACCTGAGTGGAATAGGGGTGTGCGCCCGGCTCGTTGTGGATCATGGCCATCGTTACGGGGAAGTCCGGCAGGTTCACGCGGCGGCGCTGGATCATCGAGGTACACTCGGAAGCGTTGCAGGGCATATTGGTAGTGACGAAGGCCTTGCCGATTATCGGGAAGGCGTCGTCTATCGCAACGCCGGTCTCAGCCGCGCAGCGGGAGCAGACGTCAGCAGGAAGACCGAAAGACTCGGCAACGTCGATATAATACGGCTCGATATGCTGGTCAACATCGCAGATGATGAACTCAGGCAGCGTCTGGAGTGGGAAGGGGATAAGACCCTTGAAGCCGGTCATGAACAGCGGAGGCAAAACTTCGTCAAAGGGGATGAAGTCATCGCTGCGCGGGCCGCCGCCGAGGCGCTTGTCGTTTGCGAGCACGAGCGCGATGCGCTTTGTCAGGCTCTGGACGATGGCGTGCATGTTCGCGTGAGCCGTGCGCAGCTCATAGCCGCGAAAGCCCTCAAACAGACGGTCGATGAACATAAAGGTGCCGAGGTAGGAGCCCATCCAGCGGTACTCCCAGAATCCCTTGAGGCAGGGGATAGGAGCGGAGGCGACCATCTGCACCATGCTCAGCAGGTTATTGAGCCACTGGGTGTAATCATAGAAGGTGTTCTTCACGCCGCGCCATTCGCGCCATTTGGCGACGCCGGTCTTGTCATAGTAGCGGGAGCGCTGCCCGCCGACGCCATGCTCGGCCTGCCAGAGGGGATCGAAGCGTTCGAGCTTTTTATCAATAGCGGCTATAAGCTTATCTGTTGCTTTCATATTTCACTTGCCTCCCTGTATCTGCTTGATTTCCAGAGACTCAATAAAGGCTTGGAAGCGGGTGCGGAGCTGGCCGACCGCGCCGAGAGCGTATTCCTTCTCGATGGTGCAGGTGGGGATGCCGAGCTCGTTTGTGAAAATGTGGTGGGCGAGGACCTTTTCGTAGCTCCAGAACTCGCAGAACTTCATGTTCTCATAGATGATGCCGTTGGCATGGAACTCATCGACAAGGCGCTTGACCTCACTGTGGCGCTGGTCTATCTTCTCGCCGTCCATGAAGCGGGCGCACTGGTTCCAGAATAGATAATGGCGGCAGATGGCGTCGAATGCGCTCTCACCGTCGCGTATCTCAATCTGCTCACGGCCGGGGAAGGAGCCGAAGCAGTAACGGTCGGCAACGACCATCGCGCCGCAGCTCTCGACGAGCTTGGTGAAATCCGGGTCGTCTATCTCGGAGCCGACGAGCACGACCTTTGCGCGGAACGGGAACTTCTCTTCCGGTTCGCGGGTCTTGAGCTCTTCAAGCGTCTCCTCAAGGTAGGGCTTGATGAGATAATGCGGGCAGACCTGGCTGACAAGCTCGATGACGTGGAACTCATAGCCGGTGATGTTGGGGTTTTCCGCCTTGCGGAAATTGCCGATCTCGGTGATGATGCGGCTTATCTCGTTATGATCCTCGATGGCCTTGCGCATGGCCTCCTCGGAGGTATCGATGCCGTATTCATCGTGCAGCTTGTCGACGACCTTGAGCTTGAGCTGTGCCTTGTAATAGTCAAGGTTCGTCTTATCGCCCTTCATGGGCGGGTCGATCTGGGTGACGAAGAACCTGTCGTTCTTCACGGGGTTAATGAGGAAGAAGTGCTCCTCCATACGCTCCATCGTGGCGCAGCACTCCGCGCCGAACAGGGCGTTGAGGTAGTTGTAGCCGCCCTCAATGGCGCGCTCAAGGATGGAGCGGGCGTAGGGGCAGGTGCGGTTGGTCATGTAGTAGCTGGCGACATCGGTGGATGTGCAGCGCGGCGCTCTCAGTCTGGACGAGAAGCAGCCGGGAAGGTTAAGCAGGACCTCGGGTATGTAGTAGCAATTGTAGCCCAGAGCATACTTGCCTTCGTTCACTGCCTGAGTGACAAGCTCATTTTGAGCATCCTGAAGCAGGTTCTCAAAATAAATAAGATGCTTAAGATCTTTCAAGCAATACACCTCTTTTGAAATTTTTCCGTTTTCCGCAAGGCGTGTGTGCCGCAGCGCATCGCGGACACACACGCTTTATGATAAAAGTTTAGCACATCGCCACTCGATAGTCAAGGAAATCGCTGAAAACTCTTGGTAATTTCAACTTTTTTTCACTGTATCGCAGACGTGTTTTGACACGGCGAGCGCTTTTGTATAGCCTTGCCTAACATTATATCCGGCAGAAAATTTACCGACGATTCACATATCACTCTTGCACACGGCGCAGAAAAATGTTAATCTGTTCTCAGGGGAAACCGACCACGGTGCCGGTTTCCGGTTTACGAAAATCTAAACATAATTTACAGGGAGAGTGGTTATTATGGTCAAACTGATTATAGGCCTGAAGGGATCCGGCAAGACGAAAGCTCTGGTGGGTCTGGTATGCAAAGCGGTCGATGAGGATACCGGCGACGTTATCTGCATCGAGAAGGATCGCAAGCTCACTTATGACATTCCTTACAAGGCGCGTCTTATCGACGCCGGCAGCTACGATATCGGCAGCTATGAGTTCCTGAAGGGCTTCATTTCCGGTATACACGCAGGCAATTATGACATTACCCACTTCTTCATTGATAATTTCTTCAAGCTCGTGGATGATAAGTCCGAGGGCTCGCTCGTCGGCTTCATCCAGTGGCTGGCGGCATATTCCGATAAGGAGAACATTGAATTCGTCATCAGCATCTCGATGGATCCCGAGACTGCACCCGACGTGCTGAAGCAGTACATGATATAAATAACAACAGGCTCGCCGCAAATCACGGCGAGCCTGTTTGTTTATGCAAAGCGATACGCTAAGAATACGAGCGCGGCGATGACAATGATGACGATGACCGGGACGAGCGGGTTCATCTGATTCTGCGCCGCCCTGTGCGCGTCACCGTATTCCTCGGTGAGACTGTCCCGCCCAGAGACGGCGCACATGCAGGCACAGCACAGCTCCCGCGCGTCCTCGGCGGGGACATCCGGCAGCGCCTGCACGAGCCTTGCGGCGAGGGCGTCCATCGCGCGGCGCTGCTCATCGGTGGGGCTGCACCTGAGCCGGGTAAGCTCCGCGCCGCCGTCCAGCTCCGCGAACGTTTCAAACAGCCGGTATACCGCGCCGTCACGGTCGGCGTGCCAATAGCGCAGCACCGCTGCCCTGAACACGAGCCGGGTCGTAAAGGTCGCGTCCGAGCCGTAACCGGAGTTTTCATTCACCTGCCTGAGCGCTGCCTTGAGGCGCTCAAGCTCTGCGCGTTCCTGCTCCGTCATCACGGAAGCTCCTTATACATCGCGGGTGCGTCCGCCTTGGTCGCGTTCTCGGTCACGGCGGTGACCTCGACCTTGAGAGTGCGCTGGCCGAAGGCGATCTCGATCACGTCGCCGACCTTGACCTGATAGCTGGCCTTGACCTGCCTGCCGTTTACGCTGACGCGCTCGCCGTCGCAGGCGTCGTTGGCGACAGTGCGGCGCTTTATCAGCCGGGAAACTTTCAGATATTTATCGAGCCTCATCATAAACTCCTTATGAATGGATGACACCATCAGCTGATGGTATTTATAAAACAGCCGCCTTTTCTGAACGGAAAGGCGGCTGAAAATCAAAGCTTATTCTTACTTTGCGACGACGTCCTTCAGAGCCTTACCGGCCTTGAAAACGGGAACGCGGCTTGCGGGGATCTGGATTTCTTCCTTGGTCTTGGGGTTGCGGCCGACGCGGGCGTTGCGCTCCTTGACCTCAAATGCGCCGAAGCCGACGAGCTGAACCTTGTCACCGCCGACGAGAGCTGCGGTAATGGCCTCGAATGCTGCGTTAACGGCCTTTTCGCTGTCCTTCTTGGAAAGAGCGGTCTTCTCTGCGACGGCTGCTACGAGTTCTGCCTTATTCATTATATATTTCCTCCTAATTGATTCTACGGCTTGCTGCCTGTTTATTGGAGTGTTCCCCAAAAGGCGGTGGAATACTCATTGCCGTACTGCCCGCTGAACGGACAGCAGTCAAACTCTACCACACTTTTCCCCGTTAATCAAGAGAAAATTGCAATATAATCAGAGTTTCACATAAAAATTAACGGATGTGCAAGAAATTCGCGATTTTTTCCCCGCCGGGGATGAGTTTCATGTCCTCTTTGGTGATGGAGCGGAGCGCGATAGTCGACACGAGATACACTATCACCGAGACGGCGATGGCCACAAGCATGCACAGCGCGATGCGCGACCACGATACCGCGCCAATGAAGCGCGAGCACAGGCCGTATATCGCCCATGCTGCCGCGCCCATGAGGACGCTTGCGGCAAGGGGACGGGCAAAGATGCCGAAGAGCTTCGGGCGGTGCTTGAGAGCGACACAGATGAAGATATAGTTCATCAGCGCCATGACGACGTAGCTGACAAGAGTCCCGACCGGCGCGCCGTATATGTTGATGGAGCGCTGCGCGACGAGGAACCAGTTGACGATGATCTTCACAAGCCCGCCGCTTATCATTGTGACCATGGTGAGCTTTTCGTGCCCGGAGGCCTGGAGAATGGCGTTTTCCATCAGCACCGTGCAGACAAAGAACGAGGCCGCGCCCATTATTGCCAGCAGTCCCGGACCCGCGGCGTTGCTGTTAGGGTAGAGGACGTTCATTATCGGGTAGGCAAGGACAGTGAGCCCCACGCCCATCGGCAGGCTGATGACGGCGGAGATGCGCATCGCGTCCGCCGAGGTCCTGCGCGCGGCGGCGTTTGCGCCCTTGGCTATCGCGCCGGATATCTCCGGGACGATCGCTATCGTGAGCGGCGTTATGAAAGCCGCAGGGAGATTGAAGAGCGTCTGCGCCTTGCCGTATACGCCGTAGAGTACCTTCGCCTGATAATAGGAGAAGCCCGCGGCGGACTGGAGACGGTTCATGCAGAGCTTGGAGTCGACGGAGTTGAGGATGGCCATGATGCATGCGCCGAAAGCGATGGGGATGCCGATGGAGAGAATGTCCTTTACGATCTTCCACGCAGAGTCGACGACCCCATCATCGTCAGGCGTGTCGTTCGGGTCGTGGATACCGGCAGTGTAGGACGCGGACAGCTCGGAGTAATGGCGGCGCTTGTATATTATCATATACAGCAGGGAAATGACCGAGCCGATGGAGACGCCGAGTATCGCGCCGGCGGAGCCCACGGGCTTGCCGAAGCCGGCCTTGAGCAGGCACGAGGCGAGGATCAGGCCGGAGATGACCTTGAAGAGCACTTCGAGCACTTCATCCACCGTCGTGGGGATCATGTTGCCGTTGCCCTGACAGTAGCCGCGGTAGGCGGAGACAAGGCACACCAGCAGTATCGACGGTGCCATGGCCTTTATGCTCAGCGCCGCGTCGGGGTTTTCAAGGTACTTCGCGGCGAGCCATTCCGGGAACAGGAACAGGATCAGCGCGAAGATGACGCCTATCACCGCAAAGGTCGCGAGTGCGACGCGGAAAGTCTTTTCCTCCTGCTTTGCGCGGCCGTTCGCGTCGGCCTCGGCGATGAGGCGCGAGAGTGCAACGGGAAGACCCGCTGTTGCCAGAGTGAAGAAGATGAAATAGATACTGTAGGCGCTGGTGAACATGGAATAGCCTTCATCGCCCAGTATGTTGCCGAGAGGTATTTTATAGATGAAGCCCAGCAGCTTCATTATGATAACGCCGACGGTGAGTATTGCGGCGCCGTGTATGAAATTCTGCTTCTTTGCCATGCGGTGCCCTCCTGAAAGCAGAGATACTATAAATTTGAAAATACGTTCCAAATATACACGCATAATAACAAAAAATCAAGGGCAATACCGCATATGCGCCAGACGCTTTGCATGGTATTGCCCTTACTATTATCAGTGCTTCGACAGAATGTGGCGCGCCACATGTACGCCGCTTGCGGAGGCGTGGGACAGGGAGTGCGTGACGCCGGAGCAGTCGCCGATGACATACAGGCCGGGGCACTTGGTCTGGAGATCGTCGTCGATCTCGACTTCCATATTATAGAACTTGACCTCAACGCCGTAGAGCAGAGTGTCGTCATTGGCGGTGCCGGGGGCGATCTTGTCAAGGGCGTAGATCATCTCGATGATGCCGTCGAGTATACGCTTGGGGATGACAAGGCTCAGGTCGCCGGGAGTGGCAGCGAGGGTCGGCGTGACGAAGTTTTCCTGGATCCTGCGCTCGGTGCTGCGGCGGCCGCGGACAAGGTCACCGAAGCGCTGCACCATGACGCCGCCGCCGAGCATGTTCGACAGGCGCGCGATGCTCTCGCCGTAGCCATTGGAGTCCTTGAACGGCTCGGAGAAGTGCTTGGAGACGAGCAGGGCGAAATTGGTGTTCTCGGTGTGCTTTGCGGGATCCTCATAGCTGTGGCCGTTGACGGTGACGATGCCGTTGGTGTTCTCGTTGACGACGACGCCGTGCGGGTTCATGCAGAAGGTGCGCACCAGATCCTCGAACTTCTCCGTACGGTAGACTATCTTGCTCTCATAGAGCTCATCGGTGAGGTGGGAGAATATCTCCGCGGGCAGCTCGACGCGCACGCCGATGTCGACGCGGTTGGACTTGGTCGGGATATCCAGCGAGGAGCAGACGGATTCCATCCACTTGCTGCCGCTGCGGCCGACGGAGATGATGCAGTCGGTGCAGGTGTAGCTCTCATTGCCGAGCTGGACCTCGTAGCCGCCCTCGACCTTGGCAACGCCCGTGACGGCGGACTCAAAGTGGAAGTCCACGCAATCCTTGAGCTCGTTATATATGTTCTCCAGCACGACGTAGTTTATGTCGGTGCCGAGGTGGCGCACCTGCGCGTCCAGCAGATGCAGGCCGTTTTCAAGGCACATGCGCTTGATGCCGGTGTTTGCGGTGGAATAAAGCTTCGTGCCCTCGCCGCCGTGGGTGCGGTTTATTTCATCGACATACATCATGAGGTCGATCGCTTCCTGCTTGCCGACGTGCTCATAGAGCGTGCCGCCGAACTGGTTGGTGATGTTGTACTTACCGTCGGAGAAAGCGCCCGCGCCGCCGAAGCCGCTCATTATATTGCAGATATTGCACTTGACGCAGGACTTGATCTTTTTGCCGTCGATGGGGCATCTGCGCTTATCCAGCGGACGGCCAAGCTCGAACACCGCGACCTTGAGACCGCGGTTTGCCTTGACCAGCTCATAGGCGGAGAAGATACCGCCGGGGCCCGCGCCGATAACTATTACGTCGTAATCTGCCATTTTTAATCAATTCCTCTTTCGCAAAAAAATATACTGCCTGTCGTGTGCCCGGTTCCCGGTGGGAACAGCAGCCGACAGAGCAGCGTCAATGTATCCTCGATTAGACTAACACACTTGACACCCGAAGTCAAGTGAATGAACTGTAAACATATCTTTTTGCCAAAGAACCTCTTAGAGGTTCTTTGGCAAAAAGGGGCTGCACTCCGTTCTGCGCCTCATTGTCCGCTTTAAGCGGACAATTCGACACTCACTTCGTGAGAAGTATTTTCTCCGACGTACACGCCGCCGGAGAAAATGTATTTGACTGATTTTTTGCCTGCGGGCAAAAAACTCTGCGAGGCTTTTTCCAATCTGTAATTGCGTGTCTATTGCACGGCTTCCGGGGTGACTTCAGGCTAGGCGGTCTCCGCCGCATCTTCCGCACTGTCCGCTTCTTCGCTCTGCGCGGCGGCCTCTGCGGCGAGCTTTGCCTCCTCTTCCGCGGCCTTCTTCGCTTCCTCGGTGGCCTTCGCGTCGGGCGCGTAGACATAGCCGTAGACGAAATCTGTCACAACGGCCTTGCTGACGTTGCCGTTTTCAATGACGGTCTTTTTCGTGAGACGGCCATCGCCGTCATATTCGTATTTGATGTTGCCGACCAGCGTGCTGTTTGCGTCGTACTTGTCCTGCTGGTACAGCAGCTCTCCCTTGTAGGTGTTTACGAAGTCGTAAGCCGTGCCGTCGGCCTCGATGTATCTGTCCATACTGCCGTGCCGGTCGTACTCCTCGATCCAGAGCGTGTCTTCACTGCCCTCGGCAAGAGCGGTGCAGGAGGACATAGTCCCGTCATCATAGTATTCGTACACATAGTCATATTGGAACACGCCGCCCTGACCGAGCAGGTTCCCATGATCGTCATAGACGGAGGAGACCTGATCGCGCGTGAGGGTGTAGCTGCCGTCGGGCGCGTATTCGTACTCATAGGTCTGGTCATCCATCGAGGGGTACTCGGAGTACAGCCGTGTCTCGGACAGCAGGACACCGTCACTGCTGTAGGTGTAGGTCGTCGTCAGGGGGCCGGAGCAGCTCTCGTCATAGCTCGTCGTCATGCTGACCCTGCGCTGGACGAAGCCGTCGGCCTTTTCCGCGCTGTCGCAGTAATCGCCGAGCTCGGTATAGAGCGCCTGCGCTTCGTCAAAGCTGCCGTCCTCAAGAAGCTTGCCAGCTTTTTGATACAGCGCTTCGAGCGCCTTCTCGGCGGCGTCTTCATAATCACCGAGGGCGATAAACGCATCGTGCGCTTCGTCAAAGCTGCCGTCTTCAAGGAGCTTGCAGGCCTTGGTGTAGGCGGTGTTCTCCTGCCCCTTGCCTGCGGCCTCCTCGGCCTTTTCGGCGCTGTCCTTATAATTGCCGAGCTTTGTGAAAGCGACGTCGGCTTCGTTGTAGCGCCCGGCGTCGAGCAGGGCGAGAGCATCGTCATAGGCGCGGGCGTTCTTGGAGGATACCACGGAGAAAACTATCGCCGCCGCGGCGATGACCGCGATGGGCGCGGCAATAAGAGCAATCTTCTTAGCCTTTTTCGCGTGCGCGTCACGCACGGCGTCGACGGCGGAGGCGTGCTCCTCTTCGCGGCGGAGACGCTCAGTCTTTTCCTCGCGGAGCCGGTCAACATCGAGCTTGGCAATGAGCGTATCCAGCTCCTGAGAGCATACATGGCAGCGCTCGCCGTCGCGGTTTATCTCGCCGCAGGCACACAGCCACAGATCCTTCTGGCGCATGGGCACAAAGACGCTCTTCGGCGTGGTGTCTATCCGGTACTGCTTTGCAAGCTCCTTGTCCCAGAGCTTCGTGTCGAGCCCTGCCTGCTCCTGCAGCGGCTCCCAGCGCTGAGAATCGGAGACGTAGCTGCCGCCGTCGGCATAATAGACCGCGAGCACTGCCGCGGAGTAGGAGCGCACCGAGCGGTCGGGGAGGTAGACGGCCTCCTTCGAGCCCCAGTATTCATCGCGCCCTATCTCAAGGTCGAGGTACTGGTGCTCTTCCTGGCAGACGACGGCTTTAGCCATATCGTACCCGGTGATGAGCACCTTTATTGCGCGGATGGGACGGCTGCATATGGAGCGGTACTTGAGCTGCGCCAGCACCTTCCCGGTCTGGTTATCCTTGAGCAGCGCCCCCGCTGCGATGACGAGCGGCGCACCCTCCGTATAGAGATTCTCCGGCAGGGTATAAAGCCTTGTGTATCTTTCCGCCATGGCTGCCCCTCCTTTAAAGATCGGGCAGCTCGTCATTGCTGACGACGCTCTGCCCCACGCTTCTGTCGGGCATGGCGGCTATCAGCAGGTAGCCGACAAAGCCGAGAAGGAACGATATCCAGAAATACTTGCGCTCATGGTAGCCCTTGTCCTCGGCGATCCTGAAGAACTCACCGGCGACGAACCAGGAGATCACGAGCGCCGCGACGACGGCAAGGATGATAATTATCGGGAGAAGCAGCCCGACAGAGTTCATGGTCACACCCACTTTCGAAAGGGTTACATAACGTGTTAATATTATACCAGCAGCGGGGCAAGAAATCAATAATGACTTGTGAACATTGCTGGAAAAAGCGCTTTTCGCGGTGGTTGGTGTGGTAAAAAGAAAAAACGGCACTCTCCGAACAGTCGGAGAGTGCCGGCAGAGTATGTGTTAGTGTTTCGAGTGCTTGGACTTCTTCTTGTTGCGCTTGGAGCTTATCACGATTGCCGCGATAATTGCGGCGATTATCGCCATGATGCTGATAACGGCGGCGGTGATAAGTGCCCCGGCGCTTGCTTCCTTAACGGGAGCGGCGCTCGCCGTCGGAGACGGCAGGGCAGTGGCGGACGGAGAAACGCTCGGTGAGACGCTTGCCGACGGCGCGGGCGTGGCTGACGGAGATGCGCTCGGCTTCGGCGTCGCAGTGGGCTTGGGAGAGGGCGAAGCCGCGGCGGTGACGGTTATCTTTGCCGCGTCAGTGTACTCCCACTCTCCGTCCTCACTGCTGAACAGGCAGGCTACCGACCAGCCGTTCATGCCCTGAGGGACGTTTGAGATGGTGAACACCTCGCTGTTGCCGCCGCTGAGGCGGAGATCGGGGAAGTAGCCCCATATCTTGTCAAAGACTATCTCTGTGCCGTTCTTGTCGTAAAAGCGCCATGCGCACCATGAATAGTTATCCGCGCGGGCGATGAACATGGCGGACTCACCGGCTTTGAGCGTTTCTCCGGTGGGCTGCTTGGTTATCACCGGTGTCGATGGCGTGGCAGTCGGAGCTGCGGTCGGCTCTGTCGTCGGTTCAACGGTCGGGATCGCGGTCGGCTCGACTGTGGGCTCCACGGCCGGTGTTTCGGTGGGAGAGACCTCGGGCTCCCCGGTGGGTTCTGAAGACGGTTCGCCGGTCTCGACCTCGGACGAAGTCTCCGGCTCCTGCGCATACGCCGCTGGGAACAGCGCCGCCGACAGCAGCAGCGCCAGCAATATGGCGATAAATTTCTGAGCTTTCATTTGATCGACCTCTTTCGTTGGTAAAGCTTACGTATTACAGCATATATTAAAATTGTGACTTTTTCAAGACCCGGACGAAATTGACATTTGCAGCTGCGCCTTAATGAAAATTAATAAATTCATGCAGCCGATATCTGTTGACAATTAATGCAAATAGTTTTATGTTAAGAGTATAACGAACCAAGAGATGGAGGAATAGGACAAAAATGAAAAAGATCGGATTTGTGCTGGCGCTCGTTCTGACGCTGGCAATGCTGACGGCGATGACCGGCCCCGCCTTTGCGGAGACTTCCGGTGCGGGCTTTGCCGAGGGCAGCGCCGCCGGGAGCTATGACGGCTCCCTGTTCACCGCCGGGGGCAGTGTGGATAGCTCGGCGCAGGTCAAGGGCGTGCAGTTTGCCGCAGGCAGCGATGTGCAGGTACAGGGCAGCTGCGAGTACCTCATGGCCGCAGGCAACCAGCTTGTCTTCAGCGGCGGTGCTGAGAACGATGCCTTTGCCGCGGGCAATAACGTGTACATATTCGGCAGCGTCGGGCGTGACCTTTTCGCCGCGGGCAGCACCGTTGAGATAAGGGGCAGCGTCGAGCGCAGCGCGTACATTGCCGCAGGCTCCGTCGTTATCGACGGCAGCATCGGCGGCGACCTGTATCTGAGCGCCGATAAGATCGTGATAAGCGACAGCGCAAAGATCGGCGGCACGGTACACTATGGCAGCAGTGCTCAGGTGAGCGCGCCGAAGTCGGTGCTCTCCGCCGCTGAGGTGTACGAGGAGATAGAGAACGCGTCCGCGCCTGTTCATAAAAGCGTCGGCAGCAAGGCGCTCAGCGTTGTGCTGAGCTATCTCGGCGCGGCGGCTGTGGCGTTCGTTCTGCTGTGGCTCACCCCGATATGGGAAAAGCTCGACTCCAAGTATTACGGCGCGGCTTTCGACGATTACGCCAGAGCCTTCGGCATCGGCTTTGCGGTGCTGGCCGGGCTGCCCGTCGCGGCGGTGCTGCTGATGATAACGCGCATAGGACTGCGGCTCGCCTTCGTGCTGCTGCTCGTCTATGCCGCGGCGATCGTTGCTTCTCCGGTGTTCCTGAGCTTTTTCATCGGCATGCTTATCTGGCGCCGCGCGCTCAGGAAAGCGCCCTGCTATTTTGCGGAGCTTCCGATTGGCCTTCTGGCGTGGCGGATCGTCTATTGCGTACCCGGACTCAGCTTCATTACCGGCCTCGTCGCCGTGCCGCTCGGTCTCGGTGTGCTGACGCTCCTGCTCGGTAAGCCTCCAAAGCAGTCCGCACCGGCTCTGCCCGAAACGGAATAAGGACTGATAATAAACTGAAAATCCATGTTTCCCTTGCAGAAACATGGATTTTTTGTTTGCAAAAATATGGCATAATGCAGAGTTTATGCAATGAAAGTGCATAAAAAGTCTTGCATTGGGGCAAAAAATATTGTAATATAAACCGCCGAGATTTGAACGACATAAACCGACATAAATTGACATGAAACAAGAGAGGTGCTGACAGCATGGCTATAACAAGCGCAAGCCTTCCGGCGAAGAAGCGGATACTTACCGCTTGCGTAAGGCTGTTTCTCGAAAAGGGATACAAGGGAACGACGGTTGCGGAGATAATTCGTGAGGCGGATGTCTCGGCAAGTAGCTTTCAGAATATATTCCGCGCGAAGGACGGAGTACTGGTCGAGCTCGTAGAGTTTATGTTCGGCAATCAGTTCGGAGTGGCGCGAAAGATTGCTGGGGAGAATGCTTCACCAGTGCTTGTATATGCGGTGGAGACCTCCATACAGATGACGCTGACGGAGCTTAACGAGAACTTGCGCGAGATATATCTTGAGGCCTATACGCATCAGGAGGCCATGGATTATATTCATGAGCATACCTCCGAGGAATTGTATCACATCTTTTCGCCGTATCTGCCCGGCTATACCGAGAGCGATTTCTATGAGCTTGAGATAGGCACGGCGGGGATAATGCGTGGCTATATGGCGCGCAAATGCGATAAGTATTTTACGCTTGAAAAGAAGCTGAGCCGCTTCCTCGCTATGACTATGAGTGCATTTAAGGTCCCGGAAGAAGAACAGGAAAAGATCATCGGCTCCATCTCAGGGCTCGATATCCGCGGAATATCGGAGCAGGTCATGCGCGAGCTGTTCCGTGCGCTTGCGATGCAGTTTGAGTTTTCCCTGAACGGGCTTGAATAAAACGGAATATGAAGATTTACGCCGCCCTATGTAAGACGCATAGGGCGGCTCTTTACATTAAATTGTTCATAAAATCTGCTTGACCATTGCGCGGATAAGGAGTATACCATGCACTGCGGTAAGATCGCAGGAGGCTCTTATGAAGAAAAAGGATCATTTACAGATAGGCAAGCTTTTACTCGCGCAGAAGGATACAAAGCTCAGCGGTATACAGCGCCTCGCGTTCCTGTTCGGCTGCGTTGAACCGGATATAAACCCATTTACATACGCGCGCGGCTCTATAAAGCATGAGTTCCTGCACGGTCACCATGCGGATAATTCCAGCAAGCACCGCCATAAGCTCATGCACCGGCTCTCAAACAGCGGCGTACACTCCCTGTGGCAGTGGTTTTCGCTCGGTACGCTTATCCACTATGCCGTTGACAGCTTCACCTATCCGCACAACAGTGTGTTCGGCGGCTCGATGGCGGAGCATATCCAATATGAAAAGCAGCTCCACGCGAATTTCGTGGAGCATCTGAAAGAGCTTGCGGCGCGCGGAGAGCAGAAGCTCCGCGGCATACGGGATGTCGACGCCCTGCATGAGCGCTATCTCAAGGGCGCGGGCACCGTGCAGACGGACTGCCGGTATATTATCGACTCCTCAAAGCTGATATGGCGTCATCTTCTCTCCGGCTCGCACCACCATCTCTCGGCGTGAGGGGAGGGAGAGGCGGCAAGCGGTACGGGAGTCGACCTGCCGTGCGCGGCAGGCCACCTCGGGTTGAAACAAATCCACCTTGCCGCATTTAGCTTTTGCAAGTCTGCGTTCGCATAGCCTTGCAAAAGCTGCGGCTGCGGAAAAAGCGCCATGCCCCCATCTGCCCCCGGCAGCGGCACGGCGCTTTTCCCCCGGCGCTCCATTCACTACCGCTCCCGTTCGCCTCCCTTCCTCTTTCTTTGTTCCATAAAAATACCTCAGTCTTAAAGACTGAGGTATTTTTATGGAGCAGGGTACGGGAGTCGAACCCGCCTAGCTAGCTTGGGAAGCTAGAGTAATACCGATATACCAACCCTGCATCAGCTGGATTATTATAGCACAGCATCAAAAAAAACGCAAGCAAAAAACAGCGGCATGTTATGCCGCTGTTTTTGCTTTTATATAAGGCTGTTTACTTCTTGTTCTTTATGTACTCGTCGATGCTCTTCGCGCCGGCCTTGCCTGCGCCCATCGCGAGTATAACAGTGGCAGCGCCGGTGACAGCGTCGCCGCCGGCAAACACGCCCTCGCGTGCGGTCACGCCGCCTTCGTCGGCCTCGATGCCGCCCTTGCGGGTGAAGGTCAGACCCTCGGTCGTGTTGCGGATCAGGGGGTTCGGGCTCGTGCCGATGGCGATGACGACGGTGTCAACGTCGAGGATCCAGTTGCTGCCGGGCACGGGCACGGGCTTGCGGCGACCCTTTTCGTCGGGCTCGCCGAGCTCCTGCTTCTGAAGCTCGATACCGGTGACGTGACCGTCCTCGCCCGCGTGGATCGCCACGGGGTTATTGAGCAGACGGAACTCGATGCCCTCGGCCTCGGCATGCTCGACCTCTTCCTTACGTGCGGGAAGCTCTTCCTTGCCGCGGCGGTAAGCAATGTAGACATGCTCCGCGCCCAGACGCTTGGAGACGCGCGCCGCGTCCATCGCAACGTTGCCCGCGCCGACGACGCAGACGTTGTGGAAGTGCTTTATCGGCGTGTCGTAATCATCGCGGTAGGCCTTCATGAGGTTCACGCGGGTGAGCAGCTCATTTGCGGAGTAGACGCCCAGCAGGTTCTCGCCGGGGATGTGCAGGAACTGCGGCAGACCTGCGCCGGAGCCGATGAACACGGCCTCGAAGCCGTCCTCGAACAGCTCGTCAACGGTCTCGCTCTTGCCGATGATGGCGTCGTTGATGATCTTGACGCCCATGGCCTTGAGGTTGTCTATCTCAGCGGCAACGATCTCCTTCGGCAGACGGAACTGCGGAATACCGTAGACCAGAACGCCGCCGGACTTGTGGAAGGCTTCAAAGATGGTGACATCGTAGCCCATCTTGCGCAGGTCGCCCGCGCAGGTGAGGCTCGCAGGGCCGGAGCCGACGATCGCGATGCGGTGGCCGTTGGACTCGGGGACCTTGATCTCATCCTTGACTTCCTTGTTCATATGGTAATCTGCAACGAAGCGCTCGAGGCGGCCGATGCCGACGCTCTCACCCTTGATGCCGCGCACACACTTGGATTCGCACTGCTTCTCCTGCGGGCAGACACGGCCGCAGACGGCGGGCAGGGAGTTTGTGGAGGTGATGATCTCATAAGCTGCGTCAAAATCGCCCGCGGCGACCTTGGCAATGAACTCGGGGATACGCACGGAGACGGGGCAGCCCATGCGGCAGTGAGGATCGCGGCAGTTGAGGCAGCGCTTTGCCTCGTCGATAGCCATCTCGGCGGTGTAGCCGAGGGCGACCTCGTCAAAATTGCCGGCGCGGACTACGGGGTCCTGCTCGGGCATGGGGTTCTTGGTCATTTTCATATTAGCCATTGCGCTTACCTCCGGTCATATTGCAGATATGCTTTGCGGCCTCGTCCTGTTCGTCCTTATAGAAGGCGGCGCGCTTGAGGAGAGAGTCGAAGTCGACCTCGTGCGCGTCGAAGTCAGGGCCGTCGACGCAGGCAAACTTCGTCTTGCCGCCGACGATGACGCGGCAGCCGCCGCACATGCCGGTGCCGTCGACCATGATCGGGTCGAGGGAGATGATGGTCTTTATGCCGTAGGGACGGGTGGTGTCGGCAAGGAACTTCATCATGATGTCCGGGCCAATGGCAATGACGCGGTCGAACTGGGGCTTGCCCTCGGCGATGTTCGCGTCGATCTCCTGCTTGAGGTACTGGGTGGTGAAGCCCTTCTCGCCGTAGGTGCCGTCGTCGGTACACATGATGAGCTTGTCGGAAGCTTCCTTCAGCTCATCCTTGAGGATGACGATATCCGCGCTTCTGAAGCCGCCGATGAAGGTGACTTCGATGCCCTTCTTGTGCATCTCTTTTGCGATGGGGTAAGCGATCGCGCAGCCGACGCCGCCGCCGACAACGCAGACCTTCTTGAGCCCGTCCATCTCGGTCGCGCGGCCGAGGGGGCCGACGAAGTCGGAGATATAGTCGCCCTGCTCAACGGTGTGGAGCATCTTCGTGGTGCGGCCGGCGGCCTGCACCATGACGGTGACGGTGCCCTTTTCTCTGTCCCAGCCCGCTACGGAGACGGGGACACGCTCACCCTGCTCATCCAGACGGAAGATGACGAACTGACCCGCCTGCGCATGCTTTGCGACAAGCGGAGCTTCGATCTCAAACAGGCAGATAGTCTTTGCCTCGTTCAGAAAGCGCTTAGTTACTACCTTATACATTTGTCCACCTCTATATATTAAAATCTTTTGGAAACAGTTGTATGCCGCATAAATTGCCTGAAAAGGAATTTACACAACAGATATATTTTATCTGTATGACTCCCGAAAGTCAATCGCTGAATTGCTGTTTGTTGATATTATACAGTAATCAATGCCGGGAAACCGGTTGTCAAGTTCACAATTACGCTTATTTATATAGAATAAGTGCGATGAATTCCAGATCGCCCTCGCCGGTGTTTCGGATGCTGTGCCCCTCGCCGGAACCGACAAAGGTGACGTCTCCCGCGCCGACCGTGACGAGAGTACCGTTGTCGTTATACTCGCCCTCGCCGCGGAGGATATAATATGTCTCGCTGTCACCGTCGTGTACATGCCAGCCGAAGCCGCAGCCGGGGTGCAGCACGATGTGGTTAAAGAGTCTGCCCTTGCCGCTCATCTCGTCCGCGCCGAGGAGGATGCGGTGCATTTCGGCCTCACCCGGGCCGCCGAACATTTCCTTATAAATGGGTGCTGTCTCGCCGTTGCGTCTTATAAAGCTCATTTTCTTATCTCCTTACATTCCATAGTCCCCGTCAATGAGGACGATTTCGGTTTCCATTCTGTTCATCGGCCCCCAGAGTACCTCAAGCGCATTGCATATACGGTCGCGGCTGCGGCAGTCGTGGCACTTGCCGTCTATCTTGCAGGGCGTGTTCTTATCGGGGAAGCGGCGGCAGTTCTGCACGGCTGCGACGTTGCGTGCACGGTATAGCGCGGACTCAAAGTCGGGGCATATCTTGTTTGTCCCGGCGACGATGTAGACCTTTTTGTGCCCGAACATCAGGCTTGCCGTGCGGTTGCCGGTACCGTCGATGTTCAGTATCTCGCCGTCCTCACTGATGGCGTTGGCGCTGCTGAGATAAACATCCGTCGACGCGGCCTGTGTCTGTACGCCGGGGGTCTTCCAATGCCAGTAGACCTCGCAGCTTTCAGTGAGCGTGTCATATATGCCGAGGGCGTCTATCGTCTGGCTGCCGCCTATGCCGACGCTGCAATTCTTTATCGCGCCTGTCAGATAGTCTGCGGCCTCCTGCGCGGAAGCAAAGTGCTTCACGCCGAAGCCTCTCAGCTCCAGATTCCTTATTGCTTTTTCAACATTCATCTGCACACCTCCAGTACATCTTGTGGCCTAATTATACAATTTGTGACCGGCTATGTCAAAGAATAGTTGCGGTATTCCGCAGATACTGCTAAAATACATGAGTTCAGTTTATTATTTGGAGGGAAAAGCCGATGCTGGAATTTGATGTTTTACAAAGCGGGCTTGTCATACTGCTTCTGCTTGCCCTCGGCGATGTGCTCACGCACTTCACGCGTGGCGCAGTCCCCGCCGTGCTTTTCGCGGGGCTTGCCTATATGCTCTGCTGCTGGGCGGGCGTACTGCCTGGGGATCTGCTTGAGAGCTCCGGCCTCGGCGAGCTGCCCGCAGCGGTAATGATGATGGTCATCGTCAATATGGGCGCGTCGATGGACATCTCAAAGTTTGTCTCCAACTGGCGCGTTGCTCTGCTGGCGGTGCTGGTTTTTGCCGGGCAGCTGCTTGCACTCTTCTCCGTTGTCGGCGGGATATACGGAGTAAACACGGCGATCGGCGGTCTGCCGGGCGGCATGGCCGCGGCGCTGATCGTTCAGGAGCGGGCGCGTTCCTTGGGATATGAGCAGATAATCACTCTCTCGGTTCTCATAATGACGACGCAGGCGCTCGTCGGCGGCCCGGCGGCGACGCTGTGCATAAAGAAAGAGTCCGCGCGTCTGCTCGCCTCGGGTGAGACGCTCCCGGAAAAGCATGAGGACGCTGAAGCGAAGCCACACGGCGGAGAGCGCCGGGGGATCACGCTGCAATACGGGGCGCTGCTGAAGCTCTACGCGGTGTCGTGGATCGCGTCCCGGCTCGGGATGCTCACGGGGCTGCCGCGCTATGTGCTGTGCCTGCTGCTTGGGCTGCTGCTCTCGCGTCTCGGGATACTCGGGAAAAACGAGCTGAGCGCGTCGAAGAGCGAGGGCTTCGTGTTCTTCCTGCTGATGGCGGTCGTGCTCGCGGGCTTCTCGACGACAACGCCGCAGATGTTCACGCAGATGCTGCCGCCGCTGCTGCTCATATTGTTTACCGACCTCGTAGCCATCACGCTGCTGTCGGCGCTTGTCGGGCGTATGCTGGGCTTCTCGGCGTATATGGGCATCGCGCTCGGCATGAATATAATGATAGGCTTCCCTCTCAATATGCTCATCTCACAGGACGTGATATACAGGCTCGTTGTGGATGAGCACAAGCGTTCGCTGCTCATGAGCGACATCGGCGACAGGATGGTCATCTGCGGGATGATAAGCGTGACTTTCCTCTCGACCACAGCCGCAAGTTTTCTTGTTGCGTTAATGAAATAAGCACTGATTTTATCTGTGCAAAAAACGCACAGATAAAATCAAAATTTCCTCTTGCTTTATTTCGCTAATGTGTTATTATACTACCGTACTGAAAAACAACCCCGCTGATAAGGAGGACTTGAAAATGAAAAAGATTCTTGCTATGATACTTGCCGCCGCTATGGTGTTCGCACTGTGCGCCTGCGGACAGAGCTCCGCCCCCGCAGCTACCGAGGCTCCCGCCGCGGACGCTGCCGCAGCCGAAGCCCCCGCGGCTGAGGAGAAGAGCGCGGGCGATCTCGTCTATGCTGTTGAAGCCGGTTCCGCCGGTGAGGCCGTCGCTCTTGAAAACAGCTGGAACGTCGTCAGTGTTGATACCCAGAGCAAGGCTCTGATGGAAGTTGCCGCCGGTACCTCCGATGCCGCGATAATCGACCTGCTGATGGCCGGCGCGATGATCGGCGAAGGCACCAGCTACCCCGACATGAAGCTCGGCGATGAGCTGACCACCGAGGAATACGGCGTCGGCTGCCGCAAGGGAAGCGACTTGGCAGACTTCATCAACAGCGTATTCGCTGAGACCTATGCTGACGGCACCATGCTTGAGATAGCCAAGACCTACGGCGTGCAGGAGAGCCTTGTTGAGCAGCCCGCAGCCGAGGAAGTCACCTACGCTGATGACGGCGATGTTGCCTACATCAAGGACAAGGGCACCCTCATCGTCGGCATCACCGATTTCGAGCCGATGGACTACAAGGATGAGAATGGCGAATGGATCGGCTTTGACGCTGACATGGCAAAGCTCGTCGCTGAGAAGCTCGGCGTTGAGATCCAGTTCATCGAGATCGACTGGGACAACAAGATCCTTGAGCTCGAAGCCAAGAGCATCGACGTCGTCTGGAACGGCATGACCCTCACGAGTGAAGTCATGAACGCAATGCAGTGCACCAACGCTTACTGCAACAACGCTCAGGTCGTCGTCACCAACGGCTGATAAAAAGAAACCTTAATACCCAGGGGCGAACCGGCAGACCGCCGGCTCGCCTTTGGGGCGCTCAAGATACAAATAATTTTCAAGGAGAATCCTCATGTTTTGGACTGTAACCATGAGCCTGCTCGCAGGTCTCGGCACGGCGGCGAAGCTCTTTGCGCTGACGCTGCTTTTCGCGCTCCCGCTGGGGCTTGTGATTGCCTTCGGCTCTATGAGCAAATGGGCGCCGTTTTCGCGCCTTGCCAAGAGCTCGCCGGGGCTTGCCGCCTTCCGCCCGATAAGCGCGCTGACGAATATAATCGTCTGGATCATCCGCGGCACACCGCTCATGCTTCAGCTCATCATTATCTATTACGGCCCCGGCCTCTGGTTCGGCCAGAACATATGGGGCGCAAAGCGCCTGCTTGCCTGCACGGTGGCGTTTGTGATAAACTATGCCTGCTACTTCTCCGTCATCTACCGCGGCGGCATCGAGGGCGTCCCGCAGGGACAGCGCGAGGCCGGTGAAGTCCTCGGCATGACAAAGACGCAGATCTTCTTCAAGGTCACGCTGCTTCAGATGATAAAGCGCATCGTCCCGCCCATGAGCAATGAGATCATCACCCTCGTGAAGGACACCTCCCTTGCGCGCATCATCGCCATCATCGAGCTTACCAAGGCGGGCGAAGCGTTCATGAAGTCCGACGGCATCACCTGGCCGCTGTTCTACACGGGTGTATATTACCTGCTGTTCGTCGGTGTGCTCACGCTGCTGTTCAACTACATTGAGCGCCGGCTCAGCTACTTCAGATAAGGAGGCGTCCCATGGCAATACTTGAAGTTGAAAACCTGAAAAAGAGCTTTGATGCGCTGGACGTCCTCAAGGGCATCAGCTTCTCCCTCAATAAGGGCGAGGCGCTGAGCATCATCGGCTCCTCCGGCAGCGGCAAGACCACTATGCTGCGCTGCCTGAACTTCCTTGAAATGCCGAGCTCCGGCAGGATCACCGTGAACACCGAGGCGGGTGCGCACGTCCTGTTTGACGACAGCGCCGAGAAAAAGCTCACCGACGCGGAGATCAGGAAAAACCGCCTGCACTTCGGGCTCGTATTCCAGAGCTTCAATCTCTTCCCTCAGTACACCGCGCTTGAAAACGTGACCCTCGCGCCGAAGCTTCAGGCCAAGAACACCGAGGTGTACAAGGCCGATCCCAAGGCGATAGTAAAGAGTATCAACGACCGCGGCATGGAGCTTCTCAGTCAGATGGGGCTTGCCGACCGCGCAGGCTATTACCCGCATCAGCTCTCCGGCGGCCAGCAGCAGCGCGTCGCGATCGCGCGCGCTCTCGCGCTCGAACCGGACATTCTCTGCTTTGACGAGCCGACGAGCGCTCTCGACCCGGAGCTTACCGGCGAGGTGCTCAAGGTCATCCGCGGCCTTGCCGAGAAGGACACGACCATGATAATCGTCACGCATGAGATGGCCTTTGCGCATGACGTATCGGACGATGTTATCTTCATGGACGGCGGCGTCATCGTCGAGCAGGGGCCTCCGTCGAGAGTTCTTGAGAACCCGACCGAGGAGCGCACACGTCAGTTCCTGCGCAGCTATAATAAGTAAGACAGAACATTTTTAAGATTTTTGCATAAAGCTGTTGACATTTGGCCCTAAGATATGGTATTATCTCAGGGCTGAATGGGAACAGCCATGCGGGTGTAGTTCAATGGTAGAACACCAGCCTTCCAAGCTGGATACGTGGGTTCGATTCCCATCACCCGCTCCACATTTGGGATGCGGACAGTATATGCGCCAATAGCTCAGCAGGATAGAGCAACTGCCTTCTAAGCAGTAGGTCGGGGGTTCGAATCCCTCTTGGCGTGCCAAAAGTTAATGATGGTGGGATTAGCTCAGTTGGCAGAGCACCGGATTGTGGTTCCGGGTGTCGTGGGTTCGAGCCCCATATCCCACCCCATATATAAAATTATCGAGGCTGGCGCTGCCGGCCTCGGTTCATAAGAGATAATGGGATGTAGTGTAATGGTAACACACCGGACTTTGACTCCGATATAGTGGGTTCGAGTCCCGCCATCCCAGCCACGTCGATAGCTTTCTTCCGATTCCCGCGGGGCGCGGAAGAAGTTAATATACCTGCCCCAGTAGCTCAGCAGGTAGAGCACCGCCCTTTTAAGGCGGGTGTCCAGGGTTCGAATCCCTGCTGGAGCACCAAAAATATTCCCCCCCTGCCAAAGGCAGGGGGGGAATATTTTTGATATTGTGTAAGCAGGGATTCGATGGGAGCGGTAGTGAATGACGTGCCAGTGGCACGTCAGAGCCGCGACCCGGCCCGCCCGCAGGCGGGCGAATCCCTGACGTTGGAGTATCGGCAAAACCTCCGCAGAGCGGGCGAATCCCTGCTGGACGCGAAGCAAGGTGGGAGCCGCGACCCGGCCCCTTTCGCTTTGTTCCAAACCAAGCGATGTTTACACCGTGATACTCCTATCCGCAATGGCGCTGCCCAGCCACACGGCTGCGCGACGGATTTTTTCCCGAGGCGTTCCGCAGCTCTGGTCAAATTCATCTTTGTATTCTATGGCATCAAAACTGAACGAATCGGCGTCATATACGCGGATGCTGATTGGTTTTTCATTGACTTGTTCGTCATAGATGACCATAATTTTTTTGTTTGGATTTGCCCAAATGATAAAATAATATGCTCCATGCTTTTGCGTCATATTTATTTCAAAGCCGTAGTCCCGTGCCAAGAACTCAAACTCTTTTTTCAGCACCGCATATTTTCCCATCATCTTCACCGATTGATCCTTTTCTCCGTGAACGTCATGTTTTCTATCCACGGCTCAAGCTCCCAGTCTATCTGCTCTCTCATCTGCGCGGGGATATACTGCTTTACCTCTGCGTATAGCTCCGGACTGTATTGGAAATAAGCTATGTAATCGCGCTTCTTTTCAAGCTTCCGCATGAAAACGCATTTCTCGATATCCCGGAGGCATCGCTTGGCAAAATAGATCCAAAATGTATTCTGTGTGTCGGGCGACGATACATTGGCAATAGCTATACCGTAGTCTACAAAGTCGTCCCAGGCAAATTCATATGTATGCTTTGGCTCATACATCGTTATTCCTGAGTACGATATCGAGAATTTATATGTTGATATGCCCGTACACATCATATAGATACCACATGCAATTCCAATAAGAAATACCACTGCTGGAATAAAGGTTTTGAAGCTCACTTCCTCATGTCCTTGGAATATCAAGAAAATGTCTAAAGCGAGTGCTGCCAACAGGATTACCAAGTCTATTATGATGATATTTTTTGTAAATTTCGAAACACGATATTTCTTCATGCTGTTATCCTTTTCCAATACAGCCGCATCGAACCATCTATATCCATTATAGTATATTTCCGAAACCCTTTCAAGCCTGCCGCATATATGGAAATCTCCCCAAACTTATGTTACAATAAATCCCATAACACACATCGGGAGCAGCTTATATGCACTTTGTTGACGCCAAGGGAATACTGACAGGCAGCGGCGGGAGATACGGAATGAACATCTACCGCGGCTGCACCCACGGCTGCATTTACTGCGACAGCAGGAGCAGCTGCTATCAGTTCGCGCACCCGTTCGAGGACGTCGAGGTCAAGCGGAACGCGCCCGAGCTTCTGGAGACGGCGCTGCGGTCAAAGCGTAAGCCGTGCATGATCTCGACCGGCTCGATGTCCGACCCGTATATGCACTGCGAAGAGACGCTCCGCCTGACACGGCGCTGCCTTGAAATCATCCTGCGCTACGGCTTCGGCGCAGTGCTGCTTACGAAATCCGACCGGGTGCTTCGGGATATCGACCTGCTCGATGAAATAAACCGCGCGTCAAAATGTGTCGTGCAGATGACGCTGACGACCGCCGATGAAGAACTCTGCCGCATCGTCGAGCCGAACGTGTGTACCACGAAGCGGCGCGTCGAGGTACTCGAGGAGCTGCACAGGCGCGGCATTCCGACGGTCGTGTGGCTCTCGCCGGTGCTGCCGTTCATCAACGACACTGAGGAGAACATCTCTGCGCTGCTCTCCGAGTGCGTCAGGGTGGGCGTCAAGGGCATCGTCTGCTTCGGCATGGGGCTGACGCTGCGCGACGGGGACAGGGAGTATTATTACGCCGCACTGGACAGGCACTTCCCGGGGCTGAAGCAGCGCTATATCGAGCGTTACGGGAATGCATATTCGCTGCCAAGCCCGAACGAAAGAAAGCTCATGGCGCTCTTCCAGGACACCTGCGCCGCTCACGGAATACTGCACACGCCCGAGGACTGCTTTGAGTACCTCAGCGCTTTCCCGGAAGAATATGAGCAGACGAGTCTGTTTTGATATGAGGAGTATAAAAACATCCGGACGGGGTCTCCCGTCCGGATTCAGGTTTATTCGGTTGTTCAGCGTTTCCCTCTCAGGATATCCTCGCCGATCTTATACACGTTCCCCGCGCCGACGGTGAGCACGATATCCCCCGGCGCGGCTATCGCGCGCAGGGTGTCCTCAAGCTCGTCGAAGGTCGGGCAGAACACTGCGCCGTCGATCTGATCTGCGAGCGCGGCGGAGGAGATGCCGATGGTGTTCTTCTCGCGCGCTGCGAATATCTCCGCGAGCAGCAGCACGTCGGGGCGGCGCAGCTGCTTCACAAAATCGTCAAACAGCGCGGCGGTGCGGGAATAGGTGTGCGGCTGGAACACGACGACCGTGCGCTTGTAGTTGAGGTTCTCGACCGTGTCGAGCAGCGCCTTGAGCTCGCCCGGATGGTGGGCGTAATCGTCATAGATGTCCGCGCCGTTGTACTTGCCCTTGAACTCGAAGCGGCGGCCTGCGCCGTTGAAGCCGGCAAGGCCGTACTTCACCGCGTTGGGGCGCACGCCGAGGCAGATCGCAGCGGCGGTCGCGGCGAGAGCGTTCTTGACGTTGTGCATGCCGGGGACGTGCAGCGTCACATCCGTGAACAGCTGTCCCTTGTACATGATGTTGAACTTGGAGTTTGCGCCGATAAACTGGATGTTCTCGGCGTAGACGTCAGCGTCGGAGTGCAGGCCGAAGGTGATGACCTTGGCCTCAATGTCCTTTACAGCGTCCATGGTGTTGGTGTCGTCGTGATTTGCAACGACATAGCCGTACTCCGGAACTCTCGCGGCAAACTCATGGAAAGAGTGCTTCACATCGTCCAGATCCTTGAAGAAGTCGAGATGGTCGGCCTCAATGTTCAGCATGACCGCGACGGTCGGGTGCAGGGAGAGGAAGGAGTTATAATACTCGCAGGCCTCCATGATGATGGTGTTGCCGTGACCCACGCGGTGCCCCGCCTTGAGCAGAGGCAGCGTCCCGCCGATCATAACGGTCGGGTCCTTGTCCGCAGCCATCATGATGTGCGTACACATCGAGGTCGTAGTCGTCTTGCCATGTGTGCCGCAGATGCACAGGGCGTTGTCATAGTCCTTGGATATTGCGCCCCATGCCTGGGTACGCTCAAACACGGGGATGCCCTTGGCATGCGCGGCCTGAATTTCTGGGTTTTCATCGTGGACTGCCGCAGTACGCACGACAAATTCAACATCGTCGGTGATGTTCTCCGCGTTGTGGCCGATGGCGACGGGGATGCCCTTCTTCCTGAGGTTCAGGACGTTGGAGCTTTCGTTCATGTCGGAGCCGGTGATGTTCAGCCCCATGCCGTTGAGCACTTCGGCCAGCGAGGACATGGACACTCCGCCTATGCCTATGAGATGCCCCTTCCTGCCGGGGGAAAGAAAATTTTCAAATTCAGTCATATATGTCTCCAGATATGGTTTTATTCTGTCACAGAAATGGTATTGATACGCCGCGGAAAAAATGATAAAATCATTTGTGCGGTACTGATTATAATACGAGCGCGGGTTTCTTGCAAGTATATATTGCCCCGCCATTTTCCTATCAACGAACCGGAGAGAGCATAATGGCAAACGTGACTCCGCCGAAATATGTAAGACAAATACTGTTTTCGCTCCAGTCCCGGGGCTTTTCCGCCTATCTCGTCGGCGGCTGCGTGAGGGATATCCTCCTCGGTGTGCGCCCGCAGGACTGGGATATCTGCACCTCGGCGCTGCCTGAGCAGGTGCTGGATGTGTTCCCCGGCTCAAGGCCGACCGGGATAAAGCACGGCACCGTGACAGTCGTCATCGGCTCGCGCAGCGCGGAGGTCACGACCTTCCGCTCCGAGGGTGACTATGCCGATCACCGTCACCCGAGCAGCGTCGCCTTCGTCGGCGACCTGACGACCGACCTCATGCGGCGCGATTTTACGATGAACGCGATGGCCGTCTCCGCCGACGGGCTCATTATCGACCCCTACGGCGGCGCGGAGGATATCCGCCGCGGCTGCATCCGCTGCGTCGGCGCGCCCGAAAAGCGCTTTGACGAGGATGCGCTGCGTATGCTCCGCGCTTTCCGCTTCTCCTCCCGCCTCGGCTTTGAGATAGAACCGGCGACCCTGGCCGCAATCGGGAAGAAAGCGCCCCTCGCTGCGGGACTTGCCGCGGAGCGGGTCAGTGCCGAGGTCGAGAAGATACTCCTCACCGCCCGGCCCGAAACGCTCAACACGGTGATCTCCCTCGGGCTTATCGATAAGTACCTTGACCGGCGCGCTGCACCGGAGAAAGAGCAGCTGCACCGCATCGCGGCACTGCCGAAGAAGGCGTTAGAGCGCTGGGCGGCTCTGTGCAGACTTCTCACCGTCTCAGGCGCGATAAGGAGCGCAGAGCAGTTTCTCACGGCGCTTCGGCTGGACAGCCGAAGCATCCGCTGCTGCAATGATGCGTGTGAAATGCTGGAGTCCCCAGCGCCGGGGAGCCCGCTTGAGTGGAAAAAGCTCCTGCGCCAGTACGGGGTCGACAGCGTCAGCTGCGCCGCGCGCTGCCATGACGCGCTCTGCGGCGGCAGCAGCTGCCGCGCGCTCAAAGCGGTGATAAAAAGCGGCGAGTGCTTTTCAATGAAGCAGCTTGCCGTCGACGGGGACGATCTCGCCGCGCTCGGTCTGCGCGGGCGCGAGCTTGGGGAAATGCTGAGCTTCCTGCTTGGCTACGTGATGGAGTACCCCGACAACAACCGGCGCGAGCTGCTGCTGAGTCTGGCATCGGCATCGGAGGAATAGCTTATGGACAGCTGGGAAAATCTAAAAAGAGACTGCGCCGCCTGCCGCGGCTGCTCGCTGTGCGAGACGCGGCGGAACCTCGTCTTCGGCGTCGGCAATGAACAGGCGCAGATAATGCTCATCGGCGAAGGCCCCGGCGAGCAGGAGGACAAGCAGGGCATTCCATTTGTCGGCCCCGCGGGGCACCTGCTGGACGATATGCTTCAGATGATCGACCTCGACCGGAGCAAGGTGTATATCGCGAACATCGTGAAATGCCGCCCGCCCGGGAACCGCGACCCGCTCGGCATCGAACAGGACGCCTGCTGGCAGTGGTTGGAGCGCCAGATAGCGCTCGTTCAGCCGAGGATAATCGTCTGCCTTGGGCGCATCGCCGCAATGAAAATCATAAAAGAGGACTTCCGCATAACCCGTGAACATGGCCAGTGGTTCGATATTGACCAGCGCCGCGTCATGGCGACCTTTCATCCCTCGGCGCTGCTGCGCGACCAGAGCAAGCGCCCGGATGCGTTCATGGATCTGCGCGCTCTCAGAAAGGAAATCAAAGCCGTCTGTGACGGCGTGTATTAAAAATCATCCTATGGTAGAATTCAAAACCGTCACCCTCGCGGACAAGGCGTGGGTGGACGAAATAGTTATGAACGAAAACAGCCGGAGCGCTGACTATAACTTCGGAAACATCTATATCTGGGACAAGCATTACCGCCAGCTTGTCTGCCGCTGCGGGGACAGGATGCTAACCAAACTGCGTTACGAGGGCAAGCCCACCTTCGTTTTCCCGATAGGCACGGGGCCGCTGCGCCCGGCAGTCGAGGCGATACGGGAGTTTGCCCGCTTCAAGGGCTACCCCATGACGCTGCGCGGCATAACCGAGGCACACCGCGAGATGCTCGATAAGGAGTACCCCGGCGCGTTCGAGTACAGCGAGGACGTCGACTGCGCGGATTATATCTATTCCGCCGAAAAGCTCTCCACCTATTCCGGCAAGGCTCTGCACGGGAAGAAGAACCACTGCAACCGCTTCGAGGCGGAGCACGATTGGGACTTTGTCCCGCTGACGCGCGAGCTTATTCCCGGCTGCCTCGATATGCTGAACATGTGGACGGAGGAGAACTACGCCCGTCTCGACGGCAGCATCCACTATGAGCATGACGCGATAATGCGCGCCTTCGCCGTGTATGAAAAGCTTGGCCTTGAGGGCGGTGTGCTGCGTTCGGGCGGAAAGATCATCGGCTTTTCCATGGGCGAGATGGCCGGGCGCGATACCTTTGACGTTCACTTTGAAAAGGCCGATATCGACATCAACGGCGCGTACCCCATGGTCTGCCGCGAGCTTACGCGCATGGTCATGCAGAACCACCCGGAGCTTCTGTACATGAACCGCGAGGACGACATGGGGCTTGAATCCCTGCGCACCTCGAAGCTCTCGTATAAACCGGAGTTCATGGTCAGAAAGTTCACGGCGAGGATGCGCGATGAGTGACGCTGTTATCCGCGAGTACCGCGGCGGCGATATTCCGGAAATGTCCGCGCTGTGGCAGGCGGTGTTCGGCGACAGCGAGGGACTCGTAAATTCCTTTCTCCAGCTGCTGCCCGATATGGGCACCGCCGCCGTCGCGGAGGTAAACGGAAAGATTGCGGGCGCGGCCTACGCCGTCACCGGCATGGAGCTTGTAAGCGCCAGCGGAAAGGTGCAGACCTGCGGATATATCTACGCCGTCGCGGTCGTACCGGAGTTTCGCGGCAGCGGTATAGGCCGCGCGCTCACGGAGCGCAGCGCGGAGCTTGCACGAGATCGCGGCGCGGAGATCATCTGCACGCTCCCGGCGGGGGAGTCACTGTACGCATGGTATAAGACCATCCTCGGCACCGAGTGCGCCCTGCACCGGCAGCGCCTTGAGGCCGAATCTGCGGCGGCTGCTCCTCCTGTCCAAAGCCTCTCATCATCGGAGTACGGCCAGCGCCGCGAAGCGCTGCTCAGTGATCGCTGCCGTATGCGCCCTTCGCACACAACGCTGGAGTTCCAGCGCCGTTTCTGTGAAGAACTCGGTGGAGGACTGTACGCCTGCGGCGGCGGGATATGCGCGGCATATCTCGAGGACGGAGCGGCGGTCATAAAGGAGCTTATCGCGCCCGACGGGACGGATGCCGCAGACATCGCCACGCCGATAGGCGCATGGCTCGGCACGAAGCTCGCGGTATACTACCTGCCTGCGCCTGACGGGGAGCCGTATCTCGCGGCGATACCGGGCGAGATCCCATCCGACTGCGTGTGGAACATCACATTTGACTGATCTGCCCCGGAAATATTTCCGGGAACGCCGAAAATATTTTTGTATTTAACAATTCTGAAACAATTCTGCGGTTTAATACGAAACATCTTTCGGGTATATTAATAACTGCAAGTAACAGTTTTTCATCTTTTTCATTTTGTCCTCAACCATATAACGAAACGGAGCGGGTGACCGCTCCGTTTTGTTTTAATTGTCAAAGAACCAAAGATTCTTTGACAAAATTTATTTTTCGCCGTGCGCGGCGAAAAACTCTGCGAGGCTTTTTAGCCTGAAATTCACAGCGGCGGCTGCATTTTTGCAGCCGCCGTCGGATTTCATTTTCAGCTTACCGTCTCCGCTTCTATTATCACGCGGTTGCCGCGGATGGAGAGCCGGTTCGCGCAGTATAGGCTCACGGCCTGACTCAGCAGCTTCCACTCCGCGTCCTCAAGCACACGGCGGCGCAGCGAATCCGGCGTGTCGTCCGGCATGACCTCAATGGCGCGCTGGAGGATTATCCCGCCGACACGGCCGTCGGCGTCGGCAAAGTAAGCCGTCGCTCCCGTTATCTTGACGCCGCGCTCAAGTACCGCGCGCTGCACGTCGCCCTCCGCGTCCTCGAACGCGGGATAGAGCGCCGGGAAAGTGCCGATGATGTGGTTCTTGAACTGGTAGGGAATCACGCCCAGCGGCATGTCATAGCCCGCGAGGATGACAAGCTCGATGTCCATATCCTTCAGCTTGTTCGCGACCGCCATGCTGTGGCTGGTCATGTTCGGGAAAAGCTCCGGATCGACCACATATGCCGGTACTCCCGCGTTGAGCGCGCGCTTCATGGCGTAAGCGTCCTTCTCCGAGGAGATGACCGCAACCAGCTCAAAATCCGGTATTTCTTTAAAATACATGGAGTCAAGGATCGCCTGAAGCTTTGCTCCATCGCCTGACACCAATGCCGCCGCTCTGACCATATTGATCCACTCACCCTGTTTCTCTTCAAAAAAGAACCGCCGATTTAACAAAGCAGCTCTTGTATAAGCGGGAAAATCAGGCTATAATAGCGTGTATTCACGCGACGCCTGACTGCACCCGAGTCATTATATTATACTTTATATGTTCTCGCCGGTCAAGCGTTTGGAGGAAACCTTATGACAGAAATTTATATAATACGACACGCACAGGCCGAGGGCAACCTTTACCGCATGATGCAGGGCAACTGGGACGGGGACGTTACGCCGCTCGGCCTGCGGCAGATTGACGCGCTCGCCGAACGCTTCCGCCATGTGAAGATAGACGCGCTGTATTCAAGCGACCTTTACCGCACGCGCGTGACCGCCTCGGCGATAACGCGCTGGCACAGCATCCCCATGCAGCTCGACGCGCGCCTGCGCGAGATACATATGGGGTCTTGGGAGACGGAGTTCTTCGGGAACCTTGAATATGAGTGCCCTGAAAAGCTGCATGAGTTCATATTTGAACCGGACCGCTTCTCGCTTGACGGCGCGGAGACCTACGCTCAGGTGGCGCGCCGAGCGTCTGAAGCGCTCAGAGAGATCGCCGCGAATAACCCTGACCGCACCGTCGCTGTCGTCAGCCACGGCGTCGCGATCCGCTGTATGCTCTCCGAAGTCCTTGGCATCCCCATCGGCGATACCGAGCACCTGCCTATCCCGTCGAACACCGGCGTCGTGCACCTGTTCTATGATAAGGGCAGCTTCACCGCCGACTATATAAACGACTTTTCCCACCTGAGCGGTGCGCTTGCTGCGCGCCCGGGCAATCAGATCTCCCTGCGCCATGAGTACATAGACCCCGCCGAGCACAGGGACTATTACATCTCCTGCTATGCCGACACGTGGCGCACTTCTCACGGCGACCTGCGCGGCTTCGTCCCCGAGACCTATTACGCCGCCGCCGTCTCGCACCATGCGGACGATCACAGAGCCGTCTCCATTATTTATAATAAGGACGAGCCTGTCGGCCTTATCGACATGGACACCCGCCGCGGCGCGCATGCGCAGTATGGCTGGATAAGCCTGCTGTACCTGCGCGAGGATTACCGCAGCCGGGGCTTCGGCATCCAGCTGCTCGCGCGCCCGCTGCGCGATTATGCGGATATGCAGCGCAATGCCCTGCGCCTTTTGGTGTCCTCGGATAATGAACGTGCGCTGGAGTTTTATAAGCGCTGCGGCTTCCGTCAGCTCTCGACGCAGCCGGGCGCAGCGGGGGAGCTTCTGCTGATGGAGAGAAAGCTTGGGGGTTCGCGTGATGCGCGTGTATGAACGTCCGGCGCAGATCCTGAGGCCGGACATTGACCCCGCGCGCCGCGTCCTCGTCGTGTCGGATATCCACGCTAACATCCCGTATTTCGATGGGGTGCTCTCCCGCGCGGGCTTTTGCGATGACGATATCCTCATCATCGACGGGGACTTCCTTGAAAAGGGTACGCAGAGCCTTGAGATGCTGCACCGCGTCATGGAGCTTTCCTCAAGGGAGAATGTCTACACCGTCATGGGCAACTGCGATGAGTGGTCGGCGATATTCATCGAGACACAAAGCCGCTGGGCGGACAGCATCATGAAGTACGTCAACTGGCGCAAAAGCGGCCTGCTGTGGGACATGATCCACGAGCTTGGGGACGACCCCGCGCAGATACATGATTTTCAGGAGTATAAATTCAAGCTCGGCAAGGCATTCCCGGATGAGTTCACGTTTCTCGATTCTCTCCCGCACGCCATCGAGAGCGGGAATTATATATTCGCGCACGCCGCCGTCTACCCCGGCAAGCCTCTCGAAGCGCACACCGAGGGCGAGATGCTGCGCTGCGACCGGTTTATGGATCTCGGCTTCAGCTTCGATAAATGGGTCGTCGTCGGACACTTTCCCGTTGTGCTCTACGGTGAGGACAAGGTCTGTGCAAACCCGATAATCGACCGGCAGCGCCATATCGCCAGCATCGACGGCGCGTGTGTGCTCAAGGACGACGGGCAGCTCAACTGCCTTATCATCCCCGGGATAAACGGCGACGATATTTCCTTTACATCCTATGACCGGTTCCCCGTCCGCACGGTGCTGAAGGCTCAGGCGGAGGGCGGACGCTCATATTACATCCGCTGGGGCGACAGCCGTGTGCAGGTGCTTGAGCGCGGCGCGGAGTTCTCACACTGCCGCCATGTCCGTACCGGCTATGAAATGGATATCCTCACAAAGTATCTCTTCGAGCCGGAGGAGTTTACCGACTGCAACGACTGCACCGATTATGTCCTGCCACTGCGCGCTGGCGATAAGGTGAGCGTCGTGGAGGAGACCTCGCGCGGATACTTCGTCAAGCACAACGGCATTTCCGGCTGGTACTTCGGCGCGCTTGAGTAGGGGGCGTATATGGACGTGAAAAGCTATGTATGCCTTGCCGCTGTGCTTGTGATGAGCGCGGTGCTCTTCTGCCTTATGGGCATTGATAAGCGTCTTGCCGTCACGCACCGGCGGCGCGTGAGCGAAAAGACGCTGTTCAGCTTTGCCGCGCTCTTCGGCGCGCCGGGTGGGCTGCTCGGTATGTACGTGTTTCATCATAAGACAAAGCACTGGTATTTCCGCTGGGGCTTTGTGCTGCTCACAGCGGCACAGTGTGCTATAATATACTTTATTCTCAGGTGAAAAAAGATCATGGAAACAGAGACAAAAAAAGAAACAGCAGAGTATAAGGACATCGAATCGCAGATCATAGACAGCCCCGAGGGCGAGTTCCGGATCCCTGAGGGCGCGGATATCGACGTCAGTGTTTCGGAGACTCCGGACAAAAAGCTGAGCATAACCGAGACCGTTACCGTTGATGAGCACGAGTACCTCGAATGTGAAAAGCGCTGGGTGTTCCTGCTGCTCATGATGGTCGGCGGATTTTTCGGCGGCTTCACATATTCTGTCCGCGGCGGAGTGTTCTGCAACGCGCAGACGGCAAACATCGTCCTTCTTGGGCTCTCACTCGGCAGGGGACAGTTTGCGCATGCAGCATATTATCTCCTCCCGATAAGCGCGTATCTGCTCGGCTCGTTTGTTTCGGAGCATATCGCCCTGCCGATAAAGCGCCTGCGGCTCATCCGCTGGGACACGCTCTTTATTCTCATCGAGATGCTCACAGTCGTCGTGCTTGCGCTCATCCCGGAGACTGCCCCGTATCAGATCAGTCAGGTGATGATAAACTTCATCTGCTCCATGCAGTATAACACCTTCCGCCAGGCGCAGAGCGTCCCTATGGCGACGACCTTCTGCACAAACCACGTCCGGCAGGTCGGCGTTGCCATAAGCAAGGCCATCCGACATAAGGATAAATCGCCCTACGTCTCCCGAATGCTCCTGCACCTTGGGATGCTCGGGATGTTCCTCGCCGGCGTCATATCCTCGGTGCTGCTCGCGGGCGTATTCCTCGGAAAGGCCATGTTCTTCGCGCTCATACCGCTCGGCATCATCGCGGCAGACCTCCTGCATGCCGACCTTACTACCGAAAAGAACATCCTCGACCGCAAGCCCCACGGGCATTAATATTAAAAACACCGCCGCGGCCATAACAGCCGCGGCGGTGTTCAGACTGTCAAAAAATTTCGCTTTGAAGCCAGAGAACTGAGCAGCGGGGGAGCTTGAGGGGGCAAGGCCCGCCTCAAATCGGATAAACCGCCGCGGCCATAACAGCCGCGGCGGTGTTTGCAGTGTTCGGATAGTTCAGATGCCGTCGTCGGTGACGGAGTCGCTGCGGAACAGCAGCGATATGCACCAGAGCGCAGACAGGCCGACCAGCGTGTATATCACGCGGCTGACCGTCGCCGTCTGGCCGCCGAACAGCCATGCGACTATGTCAAAGCGGAACAGACCGACGCTGCCCCAGTTGATACCGCCGACGATTGCCAGCACAAGCGCTATACGATCCATTATCATGCAAATGGCTCCTCTCAAAATGTTTTCCCCAATATTCTTCCCAGCGGAAATTAAATTATACATTGTATAAAAGAAGTGTGCTTTCGACTTTCTTCGCTCTTTACAAAATAAAGAAAGAGTATTATTATTTAAGCACAGCTTATCCAATTGGCCTTTCATATGAAAGGCCGCGGCTCATATCTTTATCCCACAACCCTGTTTGCGGACTGATTTTTCAGTCCGCACTTTTTTATAGAAATGCTGTAGATTTTTATCCAAATATGCGGTAAACTATATAATCATATATCTATTACAAACACGGAAAGGAGCGGGCATGAAAGTTCTCATAATAAACGGTTCGCCGCGCGGCAGGTTCAGCGTCACGCTGCAAAGCTGTCTCTATCTTGAACAGACTTTTCCTGAGCATGAGTTTGAATTTCTCAACGCCGGCTCCGGTATCCACGTTTTTGAGCGCGACATGAGCGGCGCGACAGAGGCCGTCGCCTCCTGCGACCTGCTCATCTTTGCCTACCCGGTGTATGATTTTCTTGTCCCATCCCAGCTGCACAGGTTCATTGAGCTGCTGAAAGCCTCGGGGGCGGACTTCACCGGAGTTTTCACCTCGCAGCTTTCTACCTCGCTGCATTTTTATGACATGACCGCGCAGCGCTTCATTGAGGACAACTGCAATGATATGGGCATGCGCGTGGTTAAGGGACTCTCCGCGGGGACGGAGGATCTGCTGACCGAGCAGGGGAGAAGCGAGCTTGAGGCGATCTTCCGCTATGCCGTTTTCTGCGTTGAGAATGAGATATCCGAGCCCTCGCGCAGCCCTGCGCCCGCGGCACAGAGAGAATATGAATGCTGCCTTGAGCCGTCAAAGAAGCCCGAGGACTATGACACCGTCATCGTCGGAGACCTGCGCGAGGAGGACGAGAGCCTGCGAGCGATGGTGAAGGACTTTGCCGCGGCCTTTCCTTATAAAACGCGCTTTGTGAACATTGCGGACTTTCAATTTAAGGGCGGCTGCCTCGGCTGCCTGAACTGCCGCTATGATGGCAGATGCGTCTATGACGACGGCTTTGATGCTTTCCTTGCGGACATTTACAGAGCCGACGCGATAGTCTACGCATTCACCCCGCGCGATCACAGCATGGGCGCGCGCTTCAAGATGTTTGATGACCGCGGCTTTTTCACCGCTCTGCGCGATCCCGCGCGCGGCAAGCCCACAGCGTATATAATAAACGGCGGATATGAGACTGAGGAAAACCTCATCGCTGTGCTGGAAGCGCGCTCTGAAATGTCGCAGAGCTTTCTTGCGGGCTTAGCGTCGGATACCGCGCAGCTCCAATCTGTCGCTAAAAAGCTTGCCTACGCCCTTGAGCATAGGTATGCTCCGCCGCAGGACTTCCGCGGCATCGCCGGGCAGAAGCTGCTGCGTGACTGGCTCTGGCCGGTTCGAGGAATATCCAGGGCGGACAACGAATACTTCAAGGCTCACGGTCTCTATGATTTCCCGCAGCGGAAATGGCTTTATTCGCTGCGCCTGTCGGTTCTGGGACTTCTGATGCGCAATGAGAAGCTGCGTGCGAAGATCGAGCCGCGGCTCAACCACCGGCGGCTTGCCCCGTACAGAAAGCTCCTGAAGCAGAAGCGCGGAGGGGAAACACTATGAGCGTATTTGCTATAAAAATCCTCGCACTCGTGACGATGGTCATTGACCACAGCGCGTATTATCTCTACAGCAGCAGCCTTATAGGCTACGGACTGTATTTCGCCATGCGCACCGCCGGGCGGATCGCGTTCCCGCTCTATGCCTTCCTGCTGGTGAACGGCTTTGAAAAGACCTCGAATCGTGGGAAATATCTCTCACGGCTCGTGCTGTTTGCCGCCGTGTCGCAGCTGCCGTATACCATAGTTTTCAGTCAGGAGAATTACAGACTCTCGGCAGTAAGCGGCTTTGCACTCCTCTGGCCGTGGTATATTGCTGTCCCCGCAGTGCTCGCTGTGTGCGCCGTGTGGTATTTCTGCGTGCGCCGGGACACGTCGGTCGTCTCGCTTGCAGCGGCGTTCATGCTCGCCGTCGTGCAGCTGTCCGCTGGGGGAGCGTGCCTGCTCGGCTTTGAAACGAACGTATTCTATACCCTCGCCGTCTCGCTCGCGGGTATGTCCGTGCTGGCGATGCTTGTGAGCCGGCCGGCCAATTTCGGCCAAGCACTTGCGTGCCTTGCGGCGTTCGTTATCTGCGCCATATGTATTCTTCCGAATTCGGACTACGGCTGGTACGGTTTTGCACTGATGATGTTCCTTTGGTTCTCTCGCCGCTCAAAACCGCTTCAGGCAGCTGTGCTGCTGCTCTGGTGCTATGCCGAATACGTCGTTTATATCCACAACTGGGCATACTTTGCTGCCGCAGCACTTGCAGTGATCCCGGTGCTGCTGTATAATGGCAGACGCGGCAGACCCGTCAAGCTCTTTTTCTACATGATATACCCCCTGCATCTGGCGGTGCTCGGGGTGCTTGTACTGATTTCCGCCGCATTATGAATACATAATAACAGATAAGCGAAAGGAACCTACTCCTGCATGCACTTCACAGACAAATTGCAGACGCGCTACAGCGATTATGACAGATACAACAGGCTCTATCCGGAATCTATACTGAAACTTTTTGAAGCCGTGGCCGAGCACCATATGCACAGCATCGGCGACAGCGTAGTCAAAGGGGACGTCTCATGGCTGATAACCGATTGGCACCTTGAGGTAGAGCGCTACCCCGAAAGGGAGGAGGAACTGAGCGCCGTCACATGGATCCGCCACTCGGAAAAACCCTATACGATGGACAGGCAGTTCGTCATGACAGCAGGGGATGAGCAGGTCATCCGCGCGAGCCTTACCTTTACTCTGTATGATATGCAAAGGAAGCGCCTTGTGCGCATCTCTGATGAGCTTTTGGATGCCTATGCCCCGGAGCAGGAGGGCGTTTTCGATGTCAAGCCGCCGCGCCTGCATGAGCCGGAGGAGCGTCTGTGCGAGCTGCCGCTCACCATCCGCCGCGCCGATCTTGACTTCAACGACCATGTACATAACACCCACTATCTCGGCTATGCGCTCGAAGCGCTGCCCGATGAGGCCTACGGAAACGGGGAGTTTTCATCGATCCGCGTCATATACCATGCGCCCCTTGCGCTCGATACCGAGGCCGTTATCCGCGTGAGCGAAATCGACGGCGGCTATCTCTGCTCCATCCGCAGCCGTGACACGCTCCACACGCTCATTGAACTGAAGAACAAATAAGTAAGAAAACTATATAAACTGAAAGGTGGCACAGCATGCTTAAAATTCTTGTATGCGTAAAGCAGGTCCCGGATGTTGACCAGATGCGCATGGATCCCGAAACGGGCAATCTTATCCGCGCCGGTGTACCCGCTATACTCAATCCGCTGGACGCAAACGCACTTTCCGCGGCGGTAAAGGTCAAGGAGACCTACGGCGCGGAGATCACGCTTATCACCATGGGGCCTCTCGCAGCGGAAACGGTGCTGCGCGAATGCCTTGCCGTCGGTGCAGATAAGGCGATACTTGTTACCGACCGCGCTTTCGGCAACGCCGATACCCTCGCAACGAGCTATTCCATCGTCTCCGCCGCGAACACCGCAGGCAAGTTTGACCTTATCTTCTGCGGCAAGGAAACGCTTGACGGCGCGACCGGCCAGATGGGCAGCCAGCTCGCCGAGCGCTTTGACGCGGCGCAGATAACCAGCGCCTCCCTCATAAAGGACATCGACCTTGAAAACAAAAAGCTCACGGTCGAGCGCGAGCTTGAGAACGGGACGGAGACGCTTGAGGTCACCATGCCCTGCCTCTTCACCATGGAAAAGAAAAACTATCCTCTCCGCCTTCCCAGCCTCAAAAACTGGATGGCCTCCAAGAAGGCCGTCATAACGACGCTCACCTCCAAGGACATCCCCGGCCTTGACCTTGACCGCATCGGCGACCCCGGCTCTCCCACAAAGGTGCCGCGCATGTTCCCGCCGGTCATGCCGGAGCCCGGCGTCATGCTCGATGAGGGCAGCACGGAGGCGACCGTCACAAAGCTCATTTCGCTTATCAAGGACTGAGAGGGGGAGCAGCTATGGATAAGAAGAACTTCAAGAACATGTGGGTATACATAGAGCATGACGGAAAGCAGGTCCACCCCGTCGCGCTCGAGCTGTGCTGCGAAGCGCGCAGGCTGTGCGACGAATCCGGTGATAAGCTCATCGCCGTCATTGCCGGGACCCTCCCCGAGAGCGAGATCGATAAGATCAAGGACTGCGGTATAGACGGCGTCATCTACGTCTCCGGCACCGGCTACGCCAGATACAATACCGAAGCCTACACTAACCTCTTCACCGTTCTCTGCCGCAAATATAATCCCTCCGCTGTCTTTGTCGGCGGCACGACCAACGGGCGCGACTTTGCCCCGCGCTTTGCTGCCCGGCTTGAGACCGGCTGCACCAGCGACGCGACCGAGCTCATCTATAACCCCGAGACTACCGATATCGAGTTCGTTGAGCCCGCCGCCGGCGGCAAGATCATGGCCGTCATAACCATCCCCGTGCTCCGTCCGCAGGTCGGCACCATCCGCCCCGGCACCTTCAAGTATGCCCCCACCGGCAGAAAGGCCAAGGTAGAGGAGATACACGAGGAGGTTTCCTTCCCCATAAGCGAGATACGCACAAGGTTCCTCGGCTTCACCGCGGATTCCTTCGACCCCGAGCTCGACATTGCCAACTGCGAGACTATCGTCTGTGTCGGCGCGGGCATGAAGAATGAGAGCCTGCCGAAGTACCGCGAGCTTGCGGCACTGCTCGGAGGCAAGATCGCCTGCACCCGCCCGATCGTTGACCGTGAGCTTCTGCCATATAAGCTTCAGGTCGGCCAGTCCGGCGTCATGATAAAGCCCAAGCTCTATATAGGCTTCGGCATTTCGGGCGCGGTGAACCACGTCACCGGAGTCGACGCGGGCAAGTTCATCGCCGTCAATAAGGACCCGCACGCCCCCATCTTCAACTACTGCGACTACGGCATAGTCGGGGACATGGACGAGGTCTGCGACGAGATGATCCGCCAGCTCAAGAAATAAATATGGATCCGGGATAACGCTCATGTTATCCCGGATTTTTTGCCATTTGGGAAATATGTTCGACTTGACATTTGAAAGGAATGTTGTTATCATTTGACCGAAAGAGTAAATTCAGTCAAAAGTTTAAGGGGCGCGCACAGTGGCATTTTCAGAAGAGCAAAATGAATCGATCCGGAAAGAGCTGATTCGCGAGGCGCGGCACTGCGGAGTCACCATCGGCATGCGCAAGACCTCGGTCGAGCAGCTTGCCGAGGCGGTAGGCATATCCAAGGGCTCGTTCTATAAATTTTTTGACTCCAAGGAGCTGCTGTTTTTTGCCGCGCTGGAGGATATACATACCGAGGGCTACGCCGTGGCTCAGCAGGCGCTGCGGGATAACGCCGCGCTGCCCCCTGCTGAGCGCGCGGAGGCGGCGATACTTGGAATGTGCCGGTGGCTGTCCGAGACGCGGGCGCTTGTCTTTATCGAGAACGATGCGGAGTTTCTGCTGCGCAGGCTGCCGCAGGAGGTCAAGTCCGCACATTACCACGACGATGAGGTACACATCCGCGCGCTTTTAGAGGGCAGCGGTTTGCAGCCCAAGGGCGGCATGGCCCTGGCCGCGGCGACGGTGCGCGGGCTTATTCTGACAGTCTCGCATCAGGAGCAGATAGGGGAGATTTATCCAAAGGTTTTGGAGACACTTGTGCGCGGAGCGTGCAAAGAGCTTTTTTAAAATTTGTCAAAGAAACTCTGTGAGGCTTTTGGGGAACTTGTAAAGCCGCCAAGAGTTAGTCGCATCTAACTTATAACCGCGGGTTAAAGAAATTTAACAGAGAAAGAGGGAGCTTATGGAACGCAAGGACGCGATACGCAGTGCCTATCGCATGACGGGCAGCAACAGCTTTTATGACGGAATGATAACCTGCTCCACGCCGGGCGGCAAGGCAGTGTGCCGTTTGGTATGGGACATGGACAAGGCGGAGTGCGACGATTATCTTGAGAAAGCGCTGTCCGGCATCCCGGAGGGATTTTCCGGGAAATTGCTGGAGGTCCCCGTCGGCACGGGCGTCCTGACCATGCCGGTCTATAAGACGCTGCCGGACGCGGATATCACCTGCCTTGACTATTCGCCAGATATGATGGCTCAGGCGCGCGAAAAGGCAGAAAAGCTTGGGCTTAAAAATGTCTCATTCAGTCATGGCGACGTCGGCGCGCTGCCGTATGAGGACGGGACTTTTGATGTAGTCCTGTCGCTCAACGGCTTTCACGCTTTCCCTGATACGGAGGCGGCCTACCGCGAGACGCTCCGCGTGCTCAAACCCGGCGGGACATTCTGCGGCTGCTTCTACGTTGCCGGTGAGTGCAGGAGGACAGACCGCTTTGTCAGCAGACTCTATGAGCGGATGAAGTTCTTCACCCCGCCTTATGAGACCGTCGCGAGCCTGAGAGCGCGGCTTGAGAGCATGTACGCGGACGTGACTGTCGGGAACCTTAAAGGCATCGCATGGTTCGTCTGCCGGAAAGGGTGAGAACGCATGACGCTTGACCTTAAAAGCTACCGGCGGGACTGCCTGCTCGGTGCCCTCGGCGCGCTGCTGATGCTCGTCGGCGACCTGTGTCTGAGCGTTATCCCCGCATTCAACGGAGACAGCGGACTGTTCGCGCGGGAATATTACCTGAGCGGAGCATACGAGCCGTGGCGGCTGCCGCTGCTGATAGCGACGGGGCTCACCGGCATGGCGCTGGGCTTCTTCACCGTGCGCGCCTGCCGAGACCAGATAAAGCCCGAGCACCGCAAGACGCGGCTTGCCATCCTCATCGGAGGAGTTATCTACGTAAGCTCCGCCGGAGCGCTGCATCTGTTCATCGGCAGCCTTGCCGACTGGACGAGCACGCTCGCCCCGCTTTTAGGCCGCGAGGAGACCGCGGCGCTCATTCAGGCGCAGTATGCGCGCCTGAACTCACCGATGCTGATCTCCTACGCGGGCATGTTCCTGCTCATCCTCGGCAGCGCCTACGCGGTGCTGACGGGGAAGACGGTTCTGCCGCGGCGGATGTTCATATTTCACCAGCTCGTCTGGCAGCTCGTATTTGTTCTGATCCCGGACATTCGGCAGCTGCTGGGCGCGGAGGTTTCCACTTGGGATTTTGTACTGAGCCAAGGCTCAGGGAACGCAGCGCTCTGCATCTGGATGACGGCAAACGCCGTCTGGGCAGGGCGGCAGCTGAAGACAGAGGAGGTAAAATGACATGGATGAAAAAATAAAGCTCACCGGCGTACCGGAGACTATGTTACAGACGGTTTATGCCCGCGCTAAGGAGAGCCGCGGCCGCGGCGCGATACACGATGCGAAGGCCGAGGAGATCATCGGCGCGCTCGATTATGACTTCTCGCTTGCGGATAAGGACGCGCCCATGCACAGCGGCGTCATCGCCCGCACGATCGTGCTGGATAAGCTCACGTCGGCGTGGCTTGCGGCGCATCCCGGCGCGGCCGTCGTCAACATAGCCTGCGGGCTCGACACGCGCTGCTACCGCATGGAGGGCTACGCACACTGGTATAACCTCGACCTGCCGGAGACTATCGCTGTGCGCGAAAAGCTCCTGCCGGAGACGGGGACTATCTCACAGATCGCCATGTCCGCAATGGACGATTGGGGCGGCGAGATCGCCAAACAGGGCGCACCGGTACTTGTCATCATCGAGGGGCTCACCATGTACCTGAGCAAAGCGGACGTGCAGCGCATCTTTGAAGTGATCGCCGGGCGCTTCGGGAGCGTGACCGTGTTCGTCGAGACAATGAACCCGATGGTCGTGAAGAGCTTCAAGGAAAAATCCATCGAGGGCAGCAATGCCAAATTCACATGGGGTGTGAAGAACGGCGCGGCACTCGTAAAGCTGCTGCCGGGCTTCCGTTTCAAAGAAGAGCACAGCCTGACCGAGGGCATGGCGCAGTTCGTGCCGGTCTATAAGCTGCTCGATAAGCTCCCCGCGATAAGGAATATTTCGAACAAGATAGTCGTGCTCGAGAAAGGTTGAGGTGAACGGAATGTCATTTTTTGAAAACACCCGCAAGCCGGCAGGACTCGGCGGCAAGCTCATGGTGACGATGATGAACATCGGCCACCGCGCCCTTGCGGGCTGGGGGCTGCAATTTCTGAGCATCGCGCCCGACGCGAAGGTGCTCGACTGCGGCTGCGGCGGCGGTGCGAACATAAAAACGCTGCTGAAAAAATGCCCGCAGGGCATCGTGAACGGCATTGACTACTCCGATGTCAGCGTCGAGTGGGCGCGGAAGCTCAACCAGAGCGCGATCGCCTGCGGCCGCTGCACGGTGCAGCAGGGCGATGTGTCGGAGCTTGGCTTCAAGGGGGCGCAGTTCGACCTTGTCACGGCGTTCGAGACGGTCTATTTTTGGCCGGGGCTCCCGCGCTGCTTCGGAGAGGTGTTCCGGGTTCTCAAACCGGGCGGAACGTTCTTCATCTGCAACGAGAGCAGCGGCGACACCGATAAGGACGATAAATGGATGGAAATGATCGACGGCATGACCATCTACCGCGACGTCCAGCTCAAGCAGGCACTGGAGCAGAGCGGGTTCCACGGTGTACAGATACATAAAAACAACAAGGGCTGGCTGTGCGTAACGGCCAAGAAATGATGGGGAGAGCATGTCTAAGAAAGCGACCGAGTTCCAGAAAAAGGAAATGAGCAAAATGTACCGGGGCACGGAGATCTTCAAGCCCCTGAACACCGGCTGGACGGATGAGAACGTTGCCTGTGTGCGCGAATGGGTGGCGAATATCTTCTTCTACCGCAGGGGCGGCACCACCATAATGATCGATGCCGGGTACAATTATGAGCGCCTTGAGGAGAAAATGGGCTGGCTCGGCATCGACCCTAAGTCCATTAAGCACATCCTCATCACCCATCAGGACACCGACCATATCGGCGCGGGGCAAGGCCGTATGTGACTATGCGCAGCTGCAAGAACCAGTTTTATTACGACCTCATCACCCCGCTGCCGGATAAGCTCGATGTCCCCGGCACACAGATACATATTTTCTACGCGCTCAAGATGGGCGAAAAGTACCGCGAACGCTATGAGCGGCACTTCGCCCAGCCAGTTATCCATGAGCAGGACATGCAGCATGAGGAACTGCTGGCCTGCCATCCGGAGGAGTGGGCACAGCTCGTGAAGAGCATAATCAGCTGAAAGAAGGTAAAAAGTATGAGTTTCTTTGCATCGGCACTGCGCGCGGCGTATAAGCTCAGCGGCGCGAAAAAAGCATTTACTCTGCCTGAGGAAGAGATACTGAAGGTCATCGAAAAGCAGAACCGCAGCCGCGGCGTCTTTACCCCGACGGATCACAAGGCGTGCTATGAGATGATCGACGTGAACGGCTTTCCCTGCCTTATCGTGCGGGCAAAGCCAGAGCCGTCCGAGCGCGCTATACTCTATTTCTTCGGCGGCGGCATGGTCGTCGGCCCGGACAGGGGCGACCTGCCTGTCATGCGCAAGCTGATGCAGGACACCGGCTGCGACGTGTGGTTCCCGTTCTATCCGCTCTGCACGGAACACTGCATCACGGAGACCTATGAAATGGCCTATGAATGCTACCGGCGGATGACGGAGCTGTACGGCGGCGGGAACGTCAGCACCTGCGGCTTCTCATCGGGCGGCGCGCTCGCGCTGGGCATCGCCGCGCACAACAGCGCGCTCGGCAAGCCACTGCCGCAGCCGCGGCACATCGTTGCGGTCTCTCCCGGAGAGGTTCCATGGAACGACGCGGAGAAGGCGCGGATGCAGGCACTGAACAGTAAGGACGTGGCCATTGACTACGCCTTCATGGTGACGGTCGAGAAGTTCATGCGCCACGGACAGGATGGCGTACCGGATTATATGATCTCCGGTTCGCGCGGCGACTTATCCGGTGTGGGCGATATCCACTTCTTCTACTCCTCAGACGAGGTGCTCTACGGCGCGCTGCCGGACTTTGAGGAAGCCTGTAAGCGCGCGGACGTTCCGTACACCGCCTTTGCAAGACCGAAGATGGTGCACTGCTACTGCATGCTGCCGTGCTTCAAGGAGGCAAGGGAGGACTTTGCAAAGATCGCGGACTTTCTGAAAAAGTAAGGATCGGAGCGGGACGCACTTATGAGGAGGCCGACAGGATCCTTTACGGCAAAGCCACGTGGCGCAGCTGGAAGAATCAGGACTATTACCTGATAGGCAAGAAAACCGACTATTCACTGTTTGAGAAAACGGACATGTACCTCTGGTACGGGATAAAAGGGACGGTCGACAAAAAGCTCTCGGCGGGGCTCGATGCGCTGAAAAAGAGCGGCTATCCGTTCGAGGTGAAGATATTCACCGAGCTTGGCCACGGCGGCCTTGCCGGGGAGCATCCGGAGGAATTTTCAAAGGAGATCCAGGCGGCGCACCGGTGCAGTCTGGAAAAGGAGAAGCTATGAAAGACAGCGAACTGCAATTTGACCGAAGCTGCCATGTGCTTTATTCAAAGCAGTGCAAGAAGGAGATACTCGCGAAGATAGCCCTGCACTATCCGGAAGCCGAGCGCGAGGCCGTCTGGGAAAAGGTACAGCGGCAGTATGCGGATTTCCTCTCCGACTGGCGCACGGACCTCGGCGGGAAGAAGAACTTTCACAACGGTGCAGGCGGCACCTATGACTGCATCGCAATTATGAGCTATTACGCCGCGTGCAGGGACGTCACGACGTTCCGGGAGATAGAGGAGATGGAGGAAAACCTTATCCTGCCGTCATTCCGTAAGCTCTCAAAGTTTGCCGACTGCAACAAGCCCTTTTTCAAGAAGCTGATGTACAAGGCTTTCTGCACGGCAAAGAAGCGCTGCGACGAGTGGCACGATTACGAGATGGATGTCGCGCCGTTTGATAAGGATAAGCCGATCTATTATGAATTCACAGCCTGCCCCGCGGCGGAGTTTGCCATCAAGCACGGGCTGACAGACATCATGCCCGCCCTGTGCAATGTGGACTATGCGTCGATGGAGCTGATACACGCAAAGCTCGTGCGCACCACCACCTGCGCAAACGGCTGCAAGTGCGATTATACGATATGCGGGGATAAGGACCCGTATTTGAAAGATCATCCCGAATACCGGGACGAGGAAGGATATAGGAGGAATAAGTAATGTTACTGACAACGATCATTGAAGGAATCGGACTCGGCGCGCTGCTGGTTTTAGTGTGCGCCGTCGGCATCCGCAAGGGCGCGGTGGGGCTGCTGCATCTCTATGAACCGGACGTGCAGGAGCGCTGCATTTCTATGGGGCTCACGACGAAGGAGAGGATAAAGCACAACCAGATGCTTTTCAAGGTAGTGTGCCTGCCGATATATATCGCCTACATACTCGTGTGCGTATATGTCATAAACGGTGCGCGCGGCTTTGCCGCGGGCTTCTGGCAGATGCTCGTGATGCTGTTCGTGCTGAACCTTATCGACCGCTTTTTCATTGACGAATACTGGGTCGGGCACACAAAGGCATGGACTATCCCCGGCACGGAAGACCTCAAGCCCTATATCACCGCGGAGGCCAAGCGCAAGAAGTGGCTGTTCGGCACGGTCGGCATGGCCGTCATCGCGGCGGTGCTGTCGGGGATCATGGCGCTGATCGTGAAATAAGGTGAGACTATGCGCTTTGAAACTTTAGGCAACAGAAAAAACCCCGCCGCGCTATTCTTCCACGCTATGGGCGTGACCGGCGAGAGCAGCGAGCCGGTGGCAAAGCATATGCAGGATAAGTTCTTCTGCATCCTGCCCACCTCGACGGTCTACTGCGCCGGACAGAAATGCATTAGTAAGGAGGACGAGGTCCGGCAGATCGAGGACTTCCTGCGCGGGCAGGGAATTGAGAGCCTTGCGCTCGTCACGGCGTCCTCCATCGGCGCAGACCTTGCGATGGCGTTCCTGACGCGGACGAAGCTCCCGGTCGGGCACGTTTTCTTTGACGGCGGGCAGTTTGCGCAGATAGGCAAGGGGACGCGGAAAATAATGGTGCCGTTTCTGTATCTGGCGATAAAGAGCCTGTACTGGTCAAAGGGCGCGACGCTCAAGAAGATACTCTGGTGCGACGATGCTTCGATCCACCCGTACTTCATCGCGGCGGGCGAGGCGCTCACTTACGGCAATATGCGCCGCCAGATGGAGGACAGCCTGGAGGATAAACCTTTCCCGGCACTTTCCGAGGAGCTGCAGAGGCGCACATACTTTGAGTTCGGCAGCATTGAGGATCATTACAAGTACCGCGACGCTGTGATGCAGGCTTACCCCCATGGGAACTTCCCGGTGTTTGAGGGGCATAACCACATGCAGTACCAGATATGCGACCCGAAAGGCTTTGCGGAAATGCTGTGCTTCATCGCGGAGCATGACCGCATGCCGGAGCTGGAATTTATCCGAAAGTGAGAGAGGCTTATGAAATATAAAATCAAGAAGAACACCGTGCAGGAAACATTGATGATCCCGCTCTATGGCCGCAAGATGTGCTCAGAGCTTTACCCGAAGCTCTACCGGGACGAGACGGCGATACGCCTTATGGACGAGGTGGACTATGACTTCTCCGCGCTGGAAAAGAAATCCGGAAGCATGATGCAGCGCTTCGGCTTCCTCGAAGCCGCCATGCGGCAGAACGACCTTGCCTTTGAGGTGAGGGATTATCTCAAAGCCCACCCCAACGCGGCGGTCGTGAACCTCGGCTGCGGGCTGGACAACACCGGGCGCAGCTGTGATAACGGCAGTTGCAAGATATATAATCTGGATTTCCCGGATGTGATAGCCGTGCGCAATGAGTTGCTGCCCGCCGGGGAGCGGGAGAAGAACATCTTCTGCGACCTGAACGACACCTCGTGGTTCAGTGAGATAGACGCAGCAGACGGCGCGGTGTTTTACGCGGCGGGCGTGTTCTATTACTTTTTGAAGGAACAGGTCAAGGCGCTTGTGCAGAAGATGGCCGGGGCTTTCCCGGGGAGCGTCCTCGTGTTCGACGCGGCAAACGAAAAGGCCGTGAAGCTCATGCTGAAAACGTGGATAAAGGACGCGGAGATAAAGGATGTCGGCGCGTATTTCGCAGTCGCGGACGCCGTGAGCGAGATCTCAGCGTGGGACGCGCGCCTTACGGTCTCGAGCCGTGGATATATGCTCGGCTACAATGATCTGAAAGATCCGTCCGTCAGCGGCTTTTTCCGTTTCCTGTCCAAGGTCGGCGACGGGATGATGAAGATGCAGATAGTAAAGCTCTCATTCTGAGCGGGAAAATAAAACATATTCGTTATATGGAGGAAGAGGAATGAAGTACATGGGAATGCCCATGGGCATGTGGGCGTTATTTGCAGGCTCTTTTAAAAAGCAGCTCGGCGTCGTGTTCGGCTATGACGAGGCCGCGGCAAAGGAAATTAAGGACAAGGCAAAGCCTAAGTACAAGGAGATAATCACAGGGCTGCCGGAGTTTGAAAAGGCAGACAGGTTCAAGATGAACATCGTGAACAGCGCGATGCTCTGCGCGTTCATCCTTTCCATGCCGGAGCGACCGCAGGTGGAGCCGCTGACGAAGTATTACGCGGACGCTATGATGACCGGACCCATGAAGTGGTTCTGCCGCAAGAGCGGGAAATCAAAGTTCACTCCCAAGGACATCGCCGGGATGAAAGCCACCGCCGCCCTGCGCGCTGCGGACAGGAACCCGTACTCATGGAACATGGAATATTACGAATACCCCGACGGCAGCGGCTACGAGGCAAGGTTTGACAAGTGCGGCATCTGCGCGCTGATGAAGGAGCAGGGACTGTACGACCTGACGCCCGCCATGTGCCACTTGGACTACACCATGGCCGAGGCCGGGGGCACGGCGAACTTTGTGCGCGAGTATACCCTCGCTTCGGGCGGCCCGTACTGCGACTGCGGGTATAAGAAAAAAGCGTAAAGCGCCCCGGAGGAGAACATGAAAGCAAGCTATCTGATCCCGGAGTTTAGGGAGACTGTGCACCGGCGCTTCCCGGAAAGGGAAGCGGAGCTGAACGCCGCGTTTGAAAAGAGAATAGCCGGGCTGCGCGCGCGGATACTGCCGGGGCTTCCAAGGAAAAGCGGCAGCATTTAGAGAACCAGATACTGCCGGGCATCGCGATATATGAAACCTTGCAGACGGTGATGCCCAAGGAGGAAGCGCTCCAGACCGTCCACGGCTATGTGGAGAAGCGCGCATGGCGGCTCAAGGGTATTCTCCTCAAGCTTATGCGCATACCGGGCTTTTACAAAAAAGTGCCGGGCATTTTCGCAAAGCAGACGCCGAAGCTCTTCGGCACGGCGGCGGGCTTTGCCGCGACGGAGATACAGGTCACGGGCGGGGTCTGGCGCATAGACATGACCCGCTGCCCCTATCACGACACCTGCGTGCAGTACGGCTGCCCGGAGCTGTGCCCAAGCTTCTGCGACAGCGACGATATCACCTATGACGGCATGCATCCGAAGCTTTACTGGCACCGCACAAAGACCCTTGGGCGCGGGGACGACTGCTGCGACTTCTGTTTGAAAATTGCCGGGAGATAAGAATATGTTCTGGGATAAGGTAGCATGGATATATGACGTGTTCGCAAACGTCATAAACAGGAAAGCGAACAAGGCGCTGTGCACGGCGGTGGCAGAGCTTATCCGCCCAACTGATGAGGTGCTGGAATGTGCCTGCGGTACAGGGCTTCTCACGGGCGTAATAGCGCCGAGGTGCAGGACACTCACGGCGACGGACTTCTCCAAGGAGATGCTGAAGCGGGCGGAGAGAAAATACGGCAAGTACCCCAATATAAAATTCGAGCAGGCGGATATCACGCGGCTCGGTTATCCCGACGCGAGCTTTGACGCGGTAGTTGCGGCGAACGTCATCCATCTGCTCGACGCGCCGTATGCTGCGCTGCGCGAGCTTGACAGGGTATGCAGGCCGGGCGGCCGGCTGATCATCCCCACCTATATGAACCGGACAGAAAAGGGCACGACCAACAGCGTGTCCGGCGCGATCGGCAGGGCGGGCGCGGACTTCAAGCGCGAGTTCACGCTGGATACATATAAGCAGTTCTTTGCCGACGCGGGCTATATTGACGCGAGCTACACCATGTGCTCGGGCAGAATACCCTGCGCCGTGGCGATACTCAGAAAGGAAGAGACACATGAAGGCAACGACGCTTGACGAGAGCGTGATACAGGACATCGGCCACGCCTTCGGCTACTATGACTACGGCACGGAGCGCGGCCTTATAAACGCTTTCCCGAGCCGGGAGGCCACGGCGGTATACATCAGCGGCTATGTGCGTATGGCGCTGCGCGGCGGCGTGCTTTATACGACCAGCGAGAACGGCGAGGCCTACATCGCCTATAAGCTGCCCGGAGAGAAGCTCAGCCTCAGCGCTATGATGTGCCTTGTAAAAGGGCTGTTCAGCTCGATGGGCTTCAAGGATCTCATGCGCTTTCTGCGCATCATGGGAAAGACAGAGCCGGGGCTCGACAAGCGCTTTGACAAGGAGAAGAAGCCGTATATCTTCGTCGGCATGGTCTGCGTGCGCGAACAGTATCAGGGTCAGGGCTATATGCGCCGGGTCATGGAGCTTGCCTTCGCGGAGGGCAACAGGCTCGGTGTGCCGGTGATATTGGAGACTGACGCAAAGTCAAAGTGCGACAGATACATCCATCTCGGCATGGAGCTTGCCGGGACACGCAGCTGCGGCGAGGCCGGGATGCTGTACGACATGATAAAATATCCGGAGGGGGAGAAAAAATAATGCTGTATTCTGAGAAATTGAAAATCTTTTCAGCGGCGCACCCGAGCAAATATATAACGGTCGACGGTGCGCAGTACCGCTATGTCCTTGGCGGGAAAGAGGATGGAAAAACGCTGGTGTTCTTAAACGGCGGGATGAACACGCTTGAAATGTGGATGGACTATGTGGACGCCCTTGCCGGGGATTACCGCGTGCTGCTCTTTGACTATCCGCAGGAGCTGCCGACAAATCAGGCGCTCGTCACCGGGATGCACTCTTTCTTCAAGGAGCTTGGGATAGAGGCTCCCATCTTCGTCGGCGCGAGCGACGGCGGTATGGTGGCGCAGATATATGTGCAGAAGTATCCCGGCGAAGCGGGCGGAATGATCCTTATCTCCACCGGCGGCATGGACGAGACGACGCTGAAAAGCCTTAAGAAGAAATACCGCCTTGCACCGATCATGCTGTGGTACATGAAGCACTGCAACTATGAAAAGCTCAAGCCGACGCTCATCAAGGCCGGAATGAGCCATATCCGCAACGAGAGCGCCGAGGAGATAGCCTACGCGCAGGATATGTTCGAGACGATATTCAAGGACTTTAAGCAGGAGAAAGACGTGCATATCTCCGGGCTGCTGGCGGATCTCATGAACCAGAAGCCGGTGACGGCGGAGGACTTCGCGGCGCTTGAGGGGAAGATACTCCTCATCCTGCCGGATCAGGACTTCTTCTCCGGGAAGATGCAGGAGGATCTCATACGGCTGATGCATGAACCGAAGATAAGCTACGTCTCCGGCGGGCACCTGTCGACGGTGCTGAAAACGGACGAGTATATCAGAACGATACGTGAATTTCTGAAATGATAGTATTGCAGTTAATTTTATATTGCCTTTTATTCACCGCAATGGTGAAAATTGCCGTGATCGGCGGCGCGGTCAATGGACTGTACTTTTATCCCAAGGCGGTGCAGGAGCGGGCGATAGAACTCGGCATATCCGACCGTGCGACGATAGACCGCCGCTTCAAGTGTTTTATGACCGCATTCTACATCGTGATGCTTGCCGCGCTTGTGCTGATCATCGGTGCGTGGAACGGAGTTACCGGCTTTGGCGAGGCGTACTTACAGGCGCTGCTGTTTCTTGAGGTAATGAATATCTGCGATGGCGTTGTGATCGATAAGCTCTGGGTTGGATACAGTAAATTCTGGGTGCTGCCGGGGCTTGAGGATATGCCGTATGTGCAGACATGGCGGCAGGTGCTGAAAAAGCGGAGCATGCTGGCGCTGATATGGGCCGCGGGAGCGGCGCTCGTCGGCAGTATTGTCGTTTTGATTTTCTGAGAAGAAAGGAATCGCTTAGATGAAGAGAGCCTATTCAAAATCGTACTACGCGAAGCCTTGCGAGCAGTACTGCCGGGAACAGTACCCCGATGAGGCGGAGCGGATATTTGCAAGCGCGGAGGAATACTGCCTCGGCTTTATGAAAGACATGCCCGACCTCGGCGAGAACATGATGGCGAAAAACATGCTGGACTGGTTCACGATCATCGCTTTTTATGAGGCGAGCGGGCACCGCATGGACGGCGAGGTGCTGGGTAGGGACTGCTGCGACTATTGGTACGTGGGCGACAGGAGCCCGGTGCTGAAAGACTACGAGGGGCTGCGGGAAATTTAAGCGCAATAAGGAGAAACAGCCGTGATAGAGATCATATACCATGACGGTACGAACGCCATACCCTGCCCGCCCGGACAGACCGGCGGCTTTGAAAATGCCGAAGGAAACAGCGAGGTACATTGCTATCCGCTGCTGGACGGCGTGAGCGCGATGCTGATGCGGCTGGAAATGGAAGCCTACACGGAGCTGCGCACGCAGAAGGGTATGCTGGAAATAAACTTCTGCGTGGACGGGCGCTTTGAGACGCATTTCTCCCTGCGCGACCAGGTGCTGCTCAAGCCCGGAGACATGGCGATAAGCTGCTATGACGGGGTACACGGCACACGTTCGGAGTCCCGCTTCCCGCTGGGCTACTATGAGGGGATATGCCTCGAGATAGACCCAGCTGCGGCGCTGCGCTGGATAGAGAAAAACGCCCCGGCCTTTTCCGTGGATTTCGCGGCGCTCCGGCAGAACCTTCTGGGGAACAAATGGTACATGTACGGCGCGGCGGGGCCGCGCTGCGAGCACGTTTTCCGCGAGCTCTACGAGAGCGCAGCATACCTTGACTACGGTTTTTTGCAGCTCAAGGTCATGGAGCTGCTGATGCTGCTCGGGCGCATACCGCGGGATAATTCTTCCGAGCCCTACCACTCGGCAAAGCAGGCGGAGCTGATACGCCACCTGCGCGACCATCTGCTGACGGACAGGGAAGGCTATGTGTCGCTCTCACAGCTGGCGGCAGAGCACAATATATCGGTATCGCATCTGCAGAAGCTCTTCAAGCAGGTTTACGGCGTGCCGGTGTACCACTACATCAAAGAATACCGGCTGGAGCAGGCCGCGGTGGAGCTCGTGCGCAGCGACAGGAACGTGACGCAGATCGCGCAGAACGCGGGGTACGACAACGCCAGCAAGTTTTCCGAATGCTTCAAAAAGCGCTACGGCGTTACTCCGACGCAGTACCGAGCCCGTGCAAAGAACGCGTCAAAACGGGACAGTTAAACCAAAACGGAGTAGTCATCCGGAGAGATATGTGGTAGAGTACCCAATGGTTAGAGAAGCTTAACCGAAATCTCAGGAGGTACGTTATGAAAAAGAAATTTATTTCGTTGATGCTGTGCGTGTTCTGCATGCTGTCCTTCATTGGCTGCGGCCAGACCGCGAACGACGCGGCTGCCCCGACAGCGGAGCCTCAGGCGACCGAGACTGTGCAGGAGACTGCGGCTGCGCAGGAGACGCCCGCTGCCGAAGAAGAGACAGCGGAAGAATATCTGCCGTCGATAAGCGGCACCTATGTTGAGCTGTTCCCGGAGCTTTCAAAGGCTGAGTACAGGGATATATGGATCGAAGCGACCACGCCGCTGGTCGGCGCAGAGAACGCGGAAGCTGCGACTGATATGCTGCTCGCGATGTGCATGGCGGAGCCTTACGGTGCGGAAGCTGCTGAAAAGTACACCGCCGACCCCGACAGCATGGCGTTCAATTGCTACTTCCTCGGCGGTGTTGAGAAGTTCGTGATGGACGGATACACGATCACCGGCCTTGACGAGCAGGGTCAGGAGGTCTTTTCCCACAGCTACAAGCCGATGAACATCGAGAACGAAAACGGCTTCATCTTCTACGAGAGCGAGGATGAAAACTCCGGCGAGTTCACTTATTTCGCCTTTTCTCCCGACACGATGGAGAGCACCTATCATCTTGAGTTCCGCTATGCCGAGGATGTGAACGACCTGCAGAGCTGGTTCGAGGGCAATTACGCCTACTGGAACGCTGCGGGCATTGCCGAGGATTACGACCTTGAGACGATGAAGAACGTCATCGAACTCTTTGTGACCGAGAACCTCTCCTCTGCCGAATAAGCAATATATGCGCAGACGTTTCATTTGAACGTCTGCGTGTGGGCTATCAAAAAGCCTTGCAGAGTTTTTGCCAAAGAACCTTTAGTTCTTTGACAAGTATATAAATAGGATGGTGAGCCATTTGAAAAAAGAATCCGATCTGTCCCGGCTGATGAGCTGCGCCGGCAGGCATAAGGCGTTTACCTATGCCTCATGGGTGCTCTCGGCTGTCAGCGCGCTGATGGCGCTGGTGCCGTTTCTTTATATATGGATGATCCTCCGTGACGTGCTGAACGCTGCGCCGGATTACTCCAAGGCCGTTAACATTTCGTATTACGGCTGGATGGCGGTGCTGTTCGCAGTGCTGTCATATCTCGTCTATGTGCTTGCGCTGCTGTGCTCGCACACGTCCGCGTTCCGCGTGGCGACGAACCTGCGCCTTGCAGTGACGGAGCATCTGGCAAAGCTGCCGCTGGGCTTCACCGAGCGCTACGGCAGCGGCAAGCTGCGCAAGGTGATCCAGGAGAGCACGGGCGCGGCGGAGACATATCTCGCCCATCAGCTGCCCGACCAGTACGGCGCGATGGCAACACCGATCGGACTGCTGGTGCTGCTGTTTGTGTTCGACTGGCGGCTCGGGCTTTTGAGCCTTATACCGGTGTTCCTCGGATTTGCGATAATGAGCGCCATGACGGGCAAGAGAATGGCGGAAAAGATGCGCCAGTACGGAAATGCTCTGGCTGCGATGTCGAACGAGGCGGTCGAGTACGTCCGCGGCATACCCGTTGTGAAGACCTTCGGGCAGTCAGTATTCTCATTCAAGAAGTTCAAGGCAACGATAGATGAATATGAAAAGTGGGTCGTCGCCTACACGATGGAGCTGCGCATGCCCATGATGTTCTACACTGCGGCTATAAACGGCGTGTTTGCGTTTCTCATCGCGGGCGGGCTGCTCTTCACAAAGAGCGGCGTCACGCCGGAGTTCCTGCTGAACCTGCTGTTCTACATCATCATCACGCCGGTCATCTCTCTGACGCTGACGAAGATCATGTACATGAGCGAGAACAAAATGATCGTCGCCGACGCGCTCAGCCGCATAGACTCTGTGCTGGACGCGGAGCCAGTGTTCGTAAGCGATGAGCCGCAGCACCCGAAGGACGGCTCTGTGAAGCTTGAGAACGTACACTTCAGCTACGACGGCGAGACGGAGGTCATAAAGGGCGTCTCGATGGACATTCGGTCCGGGCAGACAGTGGCGCTCGTCGGCCCATCGGGCGGCGGCAAGTCGACGCTTGCGAGCCTTATGTGCAGGTTCTTCGACGTGCAGAGCGGCAGCATTTTCATCGGCTGCGCGGACGTGCGCGAGATACCCAAGGAGGAGCTTATGGACACAGTGTCCTTCGTGTTCCAGAACAGCCGCCTCATAAAAGGCAGCATCCTTGACAATGTGAAGCTCGGCAGGCCCGAGGCTGCCGAGGAGGAAGTCCTCGCTGCGCTCAAGGCTGCCCAGTGCATGGATATCATTGAAAAGTTCCCCGACGGCATACATACCGTTATCGGCTCGAAGGGCGTGTACCTCTCCGGCGGCGAGCAGCAGCGCATTGCCATTGCCCGCGCTATGCTGAAAAACGCGCCGGTGCTTATCCTTGACGAAGCCACGGCCTTTGCCGACCCCGACAATGAGGCCAAGGTACAGGCCGCGTTCGCGGAGCTTGCCAAGGGCAAGACCGTTATCATGATCGCCCACAGGCTCTCGACCGTCGTGAACGCAGACTGCATCTACGTCGTGCGCGACGGGCAGATAGAGGAGGCCGGGACGAAGGACGAGCTCTGCGCCAAGGACGGACTCTTCAGCAAGATGTGGCGTGACTATCAGTCGTCCGTTGAGTGGAAGGTCGCAAAGGAGGGATAACCGTGATAGAAAGAATCCAGAAAGCAACCGCAAGCTCCCCGGAGGGCGCGCGGGGACTTATAAAGGGCGTGCTGGCCTGCGCGCTCCAGAATGTCTCTTTCATGCTGCCGACAGGCCTGCTCTATTTCCTCGTAAAGGATATGATGGAGGGCACGACCGCGGGGCGGACTGCGTTCTATGTGATAGGGTGCGTCGTGTGCTTTGCGTTTATCCTGCTGACGACGTGGTTCCAGTATAACGGCACATACTTCACAACCTACAAGGAAAGCGGCATACGCCGTCTGACTCTCGCCGAGCGCCTGCGCAAGCTCCCGCTGTCCTTCTTCGGCAAGCGCGACCTTGCCGACCTCACGAGCACGATCATGGCCGACTGCGAGGTGCTGGAAAAGACCTGCTCACACTTCATCCCCGGCCTGTTCGGTTCGCTTATCTCGACAGTGCTGATAGCGCTTGGCCTCTTCGCATTTGACTGGCGCATGGCGCTCGCGGCGCTGTGGGTAATCCCGGTGTCCATCGCTATCCTCATTGCCAGCTACAAGGTGCAGGACCGCGTGCAGGCAAAGACCATGGCGGTAAAGATGACCTGCGCCGACGGCATTCAGGAGTACATCGAGACGATCCGCGACCTGAAGGCAAGCAAAGCCGAGGGTGCTTATCTCGACGGGCTTTCGGGAAAGATACGCGCGGTGGAAAAGCAGACGATCTCCGCAGAGCTTACAAACGCGGTGTTCGTCACATCTGCCGGCATGGTGCTGAAGCTCGGCATCGCCTCCGTCGCGCTGACGGGCTCGGTGCTGCTGATAAACGGGAGCATCGATGTGCTGACGCTGTTCATGTTCCTGCTGGTGGCGTCGAGACTTTACGACCCGATGCAGGGCGCGCTTCAGAATCTCGCGGCAGTCATCGCGATGCGCACGAACGTCGCGCGCATGAATGAGATACTTGAATACCCCATCCAGACCGGCAGCGAGGAGCTTACGAATCAGGGCTGCGATATAGTATTTGACCATGTCGGCTTTGCCTATAACTCCGGTGAGACGGTGCTGAAGGACGTGTCCTTCACCGCAAAGCAGGGCGAGGTCACGGCGCTTGTCGGCCCCTCGGGCGGCGGCAAGACCACGGTGTCACGTCTCGCTGCGCGCTTCTGGGACCACCAGAAGGGGAGCATCACCGTCGGCGGGATGGACATTTCCAAGGTCGACCCGGAAAAGCTCATGGGGCTATACTCAATCGTGTTCCAGGATGTGACGCTCTTTGACAACAGCATCCTTGAGAACATCCGCCTTGGCCGCAAGGACGCGACCGACGAGGAAGTCCTCGAAGCGGCGCGACTTGCAAACTGCGACGAGTTTGCCGAGAAGCTGCCTGAGGGCTGGAACACTGACATCGGCGAAAACGGCTGCGCGCTCTCCGGCGGCGAACGTCAGCGCATCTCCATTGCGCGCGCATTCCTGAAAGACGCGCCGATCATCCTGCTGGATGAGGCGACCGCGAGCCTCGACGTTGAGAACGAGACGCTCATTCAGACGGCGCTGTCAAGGCTTGTTCAGAACAAGACTGTGCTCATCATTGCGCACCGTATGCGCACTGTCGCGGGCGCGGATAAGATAGTCGTGCTCTCCGACGGCGTAGTCGCCGAGCAGGGCGCGCCTGACGCGCTCTACGCGCAGGATGGGCTTTACACCCACATGGTGCAGCTCCAGACCAGCAGCCAGAACTGGGCGATCTGAGCCGCGGAAACATGAAGGCGGTGACGGCTTATGCGCCGTCACCGCCTTGTCGTTCTTGACAAAGGCGGCGAGTGATGATACAATTCATCCGTTAATGTTCCCGCGCGGCTGACGGCGCACTAGGGGCTGCATAAGGAGAGTTACCGAAGCGGTCATAACGGGGCGGTCTTGAAAACCGTTAGGCGGCAACGCCACGGGGGTTCGAATCCCTCACTCTCCGCCATACACAAAAGCTCCCACCATAGGTGGGGGCTTTTGTGTATAATGAAAGCCATTTGGATTCGAACCCGAGGGCTCTTAGCAAAGCGCTGGTGGCGCTTTGCAACCCGCCCCGGTCTGCCTGCGACTCGCTAAGAGCCGCCTTCGGCGGTTGCTCGCTTGCATGGCGCCTGCGGGCGTACACGCAGCGCAGGTCGAATCCCTACGTCAGAATGAGCAAACACCGTTCCTCTTCCGCCTCGCGGTGAAAGAGAAACGGTGCGAACTTTTTCTGACGTTGTTATGCCTGCTCCAGATATTTTCCGGTGTCCTTTTCAAGCTCCTGCCACACCGGGTAGGCCGTGCCCTGCTTGTCAAAGAACTTTTTCAGATCGCGGTTCAGCGCGCTCATCTCGCCGACCGCGTTCATGGCGTGGTCAGCGGCGCAGAGCTTGCCGAGGCTCGTCGCGCACATGAGCTTGAAGAAGCGCAGGCAGGTCTTGCGGTAGGCCGCGCCCTCAAAGTCCTTATCGTCATCCGGGAGTATCTCATGCCCGGCATCTCTTATGGCGCGGTAGCCCTCGATGTTGGCGTCGATAAGCCGATTCAGATATGCCGTGTCGTGCCTGACCTTTTTCAGATCGCCGCCGGTCTTGTAGCACGCGAAAGCCACAGGAACCACGAATGCCGCGTGGCACAGGAGATAATCGCCCATGTTCGGCTGATAGACGACCTTGAATTTCATGCCGTCAAATATCTGGCTGATGAGCTGCTCATTTGAGGGGACGCTTGAAAGCTGGCCGATGGTGATCTTCCTGAGGTCGATGGACGCAACATAGTCACGCTCGCGGTGTCCCGCGGAGAGCGCAAAGGCAAAGAGAACGTTCTTCTCCGGCAGCATGGCGGCGATCTCTTCGGCGCGCACGTCGTTGCCGACAAAGACGATGTTCTTCGCCGGGTTCGCGTGCAGAGCGTCCATGACAGAGCCTACCTGCGTATAGCGCATGACGACGAAAATAACGTCATACTGATCTTCAGGCTTGAGCTCCGTCACCACCGGGATGCGGGTGACCGACATGCGCGGCGAAAACTTGTCCTTTATCCGCAGACCGTTCTTCTGAATCTCCTCCGCCCAAGCGCCGCGCGCTAGCAGGGTAACGTCCTTTCCCGCGCGGAACAGGTTGCGCGCAAGATTGCAGCCGATAACACCGGCGCCGAATACCAAAATCCTCATAGTAAGATCCTCCGTGTTTTTTACTGCGCATCAGTTAATAGCATCTAACTAACGCGCCATAAAATAGCCGCCGTTTCGGCAGCAGAAAAAAACATAAATCATTTTCAACGGTATTGTAGCACTGGCACCGCTTTTTTGCAAGACCGCATCAGCTCAAAGCCAAGCCCCCGGAGCGGATGCTCCGGGGGCGAGAACCGAAATCTTATTACTTGCCGACGGACTCGAACTCCTCGACGATCTCTTTTTCAGGAGCTGGGGTCAGGAGACTCACGACGACGATGACGATCGCGGAGATAGCGAACGCGGGCAGCAGCTCATATATCGCGAAGATGCCGCCGAGAGGAGCAATGAGATACTTCCAGACGAACACCATCACGCCGCCAACGATCATGCCGCTCATGGCGCCCCACTTGTTGCAGCGCTTCCAGAACAGGCCGAACAGCATCGCGGGGCCGAAAGTCGCGCCGAAGCCTGCCCATGCGAAGGAGACGACGCGGAAGATGGAGCTGTTGGGGTCGCTTGCGAAGATGACGCCGAGGATCGCGACGCCGACGACAGTGACGCGGGCGATGGTCATGGTCTTCTTATCGGAAAGCTTGATGCCGAAAACATCGGTGAGGATATTGTGAGTCACACCGGAGGCCGCGGCGAGCAGCTGCGCGTCAGCGGTGGACATGGTAGCGGCGAGGATACCGGCAATGATAATACCTGCGACGATTGCGGGGAACACGCCGTGGGTGGACAGGAGCGCTGCGGAGTTGACGACCATGTTCTCCGCCTCGGCCTCGGTGCCGGGCATTACGAGCGCGCCGGCCTTGGCCATGCTGTAGCCGATGATGCCGATAACGACGGCGACGCTCAGGGAGATAACGACCCAGACGGTGCCGACGCGGCGGCTGATCTTGAGCTTATTCTCGTCCTCAGCAGCCATGAAGTGGATAAGGATATGGGGCATGCCGAAGTAGCCGAGGCCCCACGCCAGAGTAGAAGCGATCTTGAGGGCGGAATAGCTTCCGGCGGAGCTTGCGTAAATATCGGTGCTTGCGGTGAAACTCAGGTAGCCGGGGATATCCTTGGCGTTTGCGACAACGGCGTCCCAGCCGCCGGCAGTGTTGATGCCGAAAATGAGGATGATGACAAGTGCGGCCGTCATAACGATGCTCTGGATAAGGCTCGTGACGGAGGCCGCCATGAAACCGCCGGTCGCGCAGTAGGCAACGATGACAGCAGCGGAGATTATCATTGCCGTCATGTAATCAAAGCCGAAGAGGCTGTTGAAGAGCTTGCCGCAGGCGGCAAAGCCGGAGGCTGTGTAGGGCACAAAGAACACGATGACAACGATCGCGCCGATGGTCTCAATGACCTTGGTGTTATCGCGGAAACGCACGGCGAGGAAATCAGGCACGGTGATGGAATGGGTCTTTGCGGAATACTGTCTCATTCGCTTGGCGACGATGAGCCAGTTGAGATATGTACCCAGTGCCAGACCTATTGCCGTCCAGCCCGCTTCGGCAACGCCGCAGAAGAAGGCAAGACCGGGAACGCCCATCAGAAGGTACGCACTCATATCGGAAGCCTCGGTGCTCATCGCAGTGACGATAGGGCCGAGCTTTCTGCCGCCGAGGTAGAAGTCCTCGGTCGTGGAATTCTTAGAATACATTATGCCTATCGCTAGCATACCCAGCAGGTAGACAACGACGGAAATAAGGATGCAGATCGTTGATGTGTTGAACATGGCTTTTCACTCCTCTTTCAAATACAAGTGGTATTTTACTCTTACAAAGTTTTTTCGCAAGCAGCGCAGGGAAAAAACAGCTTGCAAACAAGCTGTTTTTTCCCTATAATATAACTCACCATAATGTTGTTCATATCAAGATGAATTTTTTTCATGCAGGAGTCTGACCATGAGTATAGACAAGTACCGGACATTGACCGCCGTTGTTGAGACTAAGAGCCTGACCCGCGCTGCGGCGGAGCTTGGCTGCACACAGTCCGCCGTGAGCCACAGTATTGACGCGCTCGAAAAGGAATTGGGCTTCGCCGTGCTCATCCGCAGCCGCGCAGGGGTGCGTCTTACCGAGGAGGGCGAGCGGCTCATGCCCGCGGTGCGGAACCTCTTAAGCAGCGCAGAGCAGCTCAATCAAACCGCCTCGGCCATACGCGGGCTCGAATCGGGCACGGTGCGCATAGGCGCGTTCACCTCCGTCGCCGTCCACTGGCTGCCGACGGTGCTGAAGGAGTTCCAGCATGACTATCCGAAGGTCGACTTCAAGCTCCTCAACGGGGACTATCACGACGTTGAGCAGTGGCTGTCGGACGGCAGCGTCGACGTCGGCTTTGTCGCGATGCCCTCCGCCGTCGGCTGCGAGTGCATCGCGCTGATGGAGGACAGGCTGCTCGCGATACTCCCGAAGCACAGCCGGTACGAGAGCTACCCGAAGTTCCCGCTCATCGAGTGCGAGCATGAGCCGTTCATAAGTCTGCTGGAGAGCTCCGCGCACGACGCGCGGCGCGCACTCGACGCAGCAGGCGTCAAGCCGAACGTGCGCTTCTACACCAAGGACGACTACGCAGTTATCGCCATGGTCGAGCAGGGGCTGGGCATAAGCATAATGCCGGAGCTGCTGCTCAAGGGGCGGCACGACGAATTACAGGTCATGCCGCTCATACCCGAGGCCAAACGCACGATCGGCATCGCCATTGCCGCCGGGGACAAGGCCGGCCCCGCAACGCGGCGTTTTGTCGACTACGTTGTAAAATACGTTTCGGAAATAAAATGAAAAAGGAGAAACATCATGTCGCTGCTGTTCGGTTATCTCACTCTTGCCTGCTTTATACTGCTTGCCGTAAAATACCCTCTGAGGATAGCGGAAGCGCATAAGGCGAACGCCCTTCTTATGAAGCTGCACGAGGCTGCGAGCGGGGGCTTTCTGCTGTTCGCGCTTATACACGTTTTCTTCACCTTCAAGGCTTTAGCAATCCACGGCGTGTGGCTGCCGGTCATGGGGGCTGCGGCGCTCCTGACGGGCCTTGTGCTTATATATGCATGTCACATGACCAAAGATATCAGGAAGAAAATGTGTTGGCACCGCTGGTATTCGCTTGCTCTGCTTATGTTTATCGCGCTGCATATGGTGCTGTATTTTATATAATTTATTTATATAAAATATCGCGATAAAAAGCAGCGGCAGCCATGGAAGACGGCTGCCGCTGTGTTTTACCGCTGTTCGTTTATATAGATGTTTGCCTTGCTCTGGATGAGCTTTGCGACCTCCTCGGCGCTCTTCTGACCGGAGAAGTACGCCGCGGCCTGCTCGGTCACAATGTCCACGATGCTCATGTCATAGTTCATAAGCTTGGTGGTGTCGGCTATCGCCTGGCGCAGCTGGTCGGCCTGCTCCTGAGTGGTGGCGTATATCGTATAGGTATTGACGCCGTCGGAGATCATGCCCTTGGAGACGGGGATGCGCTCGCCGTTTTCGTCGAGCATGTAGTTGCCGTTCGGGTCCTTCTCGTACTCGACGACCATGGAGTCGGCAAGCTGCTTTTCAAAGACATTCATGTTCGTCGGCAGATAGGGCACGTCTTTCTGGTAGTCCTCGGTCAGGAAGGTACGGAGGAACTGCCATGCCGCGTCCTTATGCTGGCAAGTGCTGCTCATGGCGTAGGAGGACTGTATGGTTATCATGTTGCCCACGCCGTGCATCGTCGGGAATCCCTTTATCGTGACGGGCGCGCCGAACGTCTGCTCAAAGTTATTGTACATATAGTCGGCACTGAAGAAGTTTGCCGACGTCAGCATCTGCTTACCCTCGCGGATGCGATTGGCGGCGGTGTCCTCCTCGGTGTACTCGGCGTTCTCGTAGTCGAAGTCCGTTTTGTTCTGGTTGGCAAACTCAAGGAGCTTCACAAAGTCTTCGCTGTCAAAGCGGCACTCGCCGGTGCTCCAGTCCATGTAATCGTCCATGTCGAGCGCAAGGCACAGCGTCAGCAGGGTGTTGCGGTCATAGCCGTAGTCAAAGCCCTCGCAGCCCTCAGGCATTTTCGCGAGCGCTTCATAGTACTCGTCGTATGTCCAGCCCGGGGTGTCGCCGACGATCGACGTTGCGCCGACCGCCGAGAGGATGCCGAAGCCCGCGCATGCGGTGTAGAGTCCGCCGTTTACTTCGAGCGCAGAAAAGACATTCGGGAAGTAATCGCTGCGGTCAAGCTCGCTGTCCGCGTCGATATAGGGATAGAGGTCCTCGAGCAGCCCCTTTGCCGCGTACTGGCGGTACGGGGTCTGGGTATCAAGGGCAAGGATGTCAGGCATGTTGCCGGCCATGATCTCGGTATTGAGCTTGGTGAGACCGGCGTTGTAATCGTCCTCGGTGTTATATTCGGAGTAATCAATAAGGTCGACGCGGTACTTGTCGTTCGATCGGTTGAAGTCTATGACGGCTTTCTGGGTGCTGTAGTCCACATACATGGTGGCCATGCTCAGGCTGATCTTCTGCGGCACGGAGTCATAGGGCACCTTGGTGACGGTGACATAGTCAAGGTTGTAAGTCTCGGCCTTGTCGTCGTAGCCGCCGGTGAAGCCGCTGATCGTCCCGTCGTCGGACACGTTCACGAGCGCGAGCTCGTTGCTGTCAACATCGCAGCTTATCCAACTGAAAAGCTTCTCGGCCGTCTCGGTCTCAAGAGAGTAGCCATAGAAGTTGATGCCGCTTGTGTAATACAGGTCGTAATCCCCACCACCGCTGATGAGGTTGTAGGCGTCGAACGGCATGGTGTAGCTCGTACTGTCAAAGACCCCGGCCTTGCTGTCGACGATATTGAGCGCAAAGTCATGGCTGCTCATGTCCATCGCAAGCACGCCGATGCGCCCATCGCGCAGAGTTGCGATCGAATAGATATAGCCGTCGACTGGGATCTCATAGGCGAGGCTGCCGTCGGGCGCGAACGCGGTGAGCTTGATGCTGCTCATCACAAGGGCGTTCCCGGATTCGTCGAGCACGAACTGGCTGACATAGAAGTCATCATTCGAGGTGTCCGCTTCGAGCTTCGCGCTGCTCACTTCAGCGCCGGTCTTGTCGAGCACGCGCAGGTAGTAGGTGTTTTCGCTCTGGTAGTAATTGTAATAATCATCGCTGTCGCTCTTGATATCGGCGGGAGCGTCCGACCATGAGAGGTAGACATTCTCGATGATCGTCAGGCTGCCGTCGTCATTCACGGCGATGCCGGCGATGCTGTGGCTGCTTGCGTAGTCACGCTTATCAGCGTTGCTTTGATCCTCCTCGACAGGGACGTAGCTTTCAAGCTTCGTCACCTTGCCGCCAAAGTCCGTAAAAGTGATGTACGGCGCGTATACGTCATACTGCCCCTCATAATCGGGCGTCACGCCCTCGGGTGTATTGTCGCCGACCTTCTCATTGCCGACGCTGTAGAACCCGTCGGCGGTTACGGTCTGGGGCTGGGAGTCGTCCTTGCTGTTCTCGCGCAGCTTTGTGAAGCTCGCGCTGTAAACAAATTCCGGGGTCGGCTCGGTATTCTTCGTGCCGGCCGGTTTCGTATCGCTGCCTGTGCTTCCGCTCTGGCCGCAGGCGGCAAGGCTGAATACCATGCACAGCGCCATAAGCAGTGCGGCACAGGATCTGAATTTATGCTTCATGTTGACCTCCTAGTTGATTTGATACGCCCTGCATTATAGCACATGTTGTTATGTAAATTTCTTAAGTTTTCATAAACGATGTTTAATTCGTCTTAATGAAAATAAAGGCAGCACTGCAAGTGCTGCCTTTGGGTTTTACTTTTTTGCCGCCATTTTGAATGCGAACACGATGTTCACGATGCTCAGTGCGGCGACAGTGCCGACGAGCGCAAGCTCAAAGCTGAAGGGGATAAGGTTCCGCACAAGTACGATGATGCCAAGCAGGACAATATCTACGGTTATGCGCAGGAGGTTTGCGATGAGCATGGCGGAGTCCTTGTTCTTCTTTATCGCGGCCTTTGTGATGGAGCAGTTTATAAAAGCGCCGATGCAGCCCCAGACGATCCCGACCAGAGCGCCGATAACATATTTCATAATGCGTCCCTCTTTGTTATTTTTATAAATGTAAATCAAATTCTACCATAACTGCGAGCTTTTGCCAAGCACGGATCATCAGGCATTTCAAATTTCCAATGCAGCATTTGCCGCGGCTATTTTTTTGCCTGGCGCAGATAATAACAGCGTCGAAAAATTCGACAAAATAAAAAAGAGAGAGGAACGATATCCATGAGCCCTAAGGAACTGCTCTATATTGAGGACGCGCTCGGCCACACCCAGTATCTCATGACCCAGTGCCGCACCGCCGCAAGCCAGCTTACAGACCCCGTACTGCGCCAGCAGGCGCAGCAGCTTCTCAACGGCAATCAGAGACTGTTCGCAAAGTTTTACGAGCTTGTATAAGGAGGCACGGCAATGAACGACAAAGACATTATGGAAGGCATACTTCTTACCACCAAGGGCGTGTGCGACCTGTATATGCACGGCTCCATCGAGTCCGCGACACCGAACGTACACCAGACCTTCAATGCCGCGCTCAACGATGCGCTGTGCATGCAGAACAATATCTATAACGAAATGGCGCAGCACGGCTGGTACCCCTCGGAGCAGGCACAGCCGCAGCAGATCCAGCAGATAAAGCAGAAGTTTTCAAGCGTACAGTAATATGAAAGTCAGGCGGGAAGCGCAGCCTCCCGCCTGACTTTTACATAGCTGTTATCACATTACGGCTTTCTGCCGTTGCAGAAGTAGAACACGGTGAGAAGCCCCGGCCCGCAGTGCGCGCCGATGACGACGCCGAGGTTGCTGATGGTGATCTCGCCGATGTCGGGAAACGCCGTGCGGACTTCATCACGCACGTGCTCGGCGTCCTTGAGGCAGTCGGCATGGAGGATGTGCATCTCAAGCCCCTTGGTGTCGACCTGCTTGAGGTCGTCCGTGATGCCGCGCAGTATCTCTGCGAGCGCCGCCTTCCTGCCGCGCACCTTCTTTGCCACGTCGAGCGTGCCGCCGTCAGGGACGTACAGCACGGGCTTTACCGACAGCAGCGACCCGACCAGCGCCGAAGCGTTCGACACGCGGCCGCCGGCCTTGAGATAGTTGAGGTCGTCCACGGTGAAGCGGTGGGCAATTTTGAGCTTATTTTCCTCGCCCCATTTGATGACCTCGTCATAGCTCATGCCCGCTTCCATGCGCTTTACCATGTTCTCGACCAGCAGGCCGAGACCGCCGGAGATGCAGAGTGTGTCCATCACATAGAGCTTGCGGTCGGGGTGCTCCTTGCACGCCATCTCCGCGCCGATGAGCGCCTTTTCATAAGAGACGGACATCTTCTTCGACATATCGAGGAAGATAACGTCCTTGCCGGAATCGAGCAGGGAATTGAAAAAGTCGCAGTATATATACTCGTTTATCATCGAGGTCTTGAGCAGATCCCCGTTATTGCGCATTCCCTTGTACACCGCGTCGCGCGACTCCTCGCGGCAGTCGTCCTCATACAGCTTGTCGCCGATAGTGTAGCTGTAGCTGACAAAGGGTATGCTGTGTGCATCCAGATAGTCCCTCGTGAGATCAGAGGTGGAAGATGTGGCGATGATATAGTCTGACATGGTACCAGTCCTTTCCAGTCTGTGTTTGAAAGTTAGCTTTGAAGAAATGCTTCAAAAATTAGTATAAAAAATTTTGCACCGGATGTCAATTCAAATATTTTTGAACGTGCCCAAAATCCGCGCACATTATTGACTTGGGTACATGAGGCATGATATAATTTATCGCACAGTAAGGTTTTTTGACGGTTTGGGCACAGGTTGATTCTGTGCCTTTTTATATTGGCAGCGCTGTTTCATGGAGGTTTTGCGTATGTCGGACAGGCTTGGAGAATTGAAAACGGTGCACGTGAGCGCGTCTGTGGACTATGACGTCGTCATCGGCGCGGGGCTGCTCGATGAGCTTGATACGTTTGTCCGTCCGTTCTGCGCCGGGAAAAAGGTCGTGCTCGTTTCGGATGACGAGGTTTTCCCGCGCTACGGTTCGGCCGCGGCCGCTGCGTTTGAGGGGGCGGGAGCCGAGGTGTTCACTTTCGTTTTCAAAAGCGGCGAGGAGTCAAAGTCGTTTGCGACCTATGAGGAGCTTACGGAGTTCATCTGCCGCTGCCGCCTCAGCCGCAGCGACATTGCCGCCGCGCTCGGCGGCGGGGTCACGGGCGACCTGACGGGCTTTGCCGCGGCGACCTACCGGCGCGGCATGGATTACATCCAGCTGCCGACGACGCTGCTTGCGGCGGTGGATTCCTCCGTCGGCGGTAAGACGGCGATAAACCTGCGCGCGGGGAAAAACCAGCTCGGCTGCTTCCACCAGCCCGCTGCGGTGATCTGTGATACGGATACCTTCTCCACGCTGCCCGAGCGCGAGGTGCGCAGCGGGAGCGCGGAGATAATCAAGTACGGTGTGATCTGGGACGAGGGTTTCTTCGAGTCGCTGGGCGAGGAGCCGATATCCGCGCGCTATGAAGCGGTCGTGGAGTGCTGCGTTTCGATGAAGCGGGACTTCGTCGCGCGCGACGAGTTTGACCGCGGGGACAGGCGGTACCTGAACTTCGGGCACACCATCGGCCACGCCGCGGAGCGGTGCAGCGGGTATACGCTCCCACACGGCTACGCCGTCGCGATGGGCATGGCCGCGATAAGCCGCGCCGCGGAGAGCTTCGGCATAAGCGAAAAAGGTACGGCGGAGCGGATAGAGAAAATGCTCAAGCGCTATGGCCTGCCGACGGAGATAGACTTCGCGCGGGATGATATGCTCGATGCAATGCTGTCGGACAAGAAGTCCGACGGGAGCAGCGTCGCGCTGATAGTCCCGGAGCGGATAGGCCGCTGCCGGATAGAGAACGCCGGGGCAGCAGAGCTTTGCGAATGGCTGAAAGCGGGCGGAATAAAATGACTAAGCTAATCGAACCCGGCGCGCGCCGCGGAGAGGTCCGCGCGCCCGCGTCAAAATCGCAGGTGCACCGGTATCTTATATGTGCTGCGCTGACAGGGCACCCGGTGCGGGTGGAGAACGCGGGGGACTCGCAGGATATCCGCGCAACACGGGCGTGCCTGAACGCGCTGCTCAATACAGACGGAGGCACGCGCCGCCTTGACTGCGGCGAGAGCGGCACGACGTTGCGCTTCCTGCTGCCGCTTGCGGGCGCGTTCGGCGCTGACGCGGAGCTTATACTGCGCGGGCGTTTGCCGGAGCGGCCTATCGAGCCGCTCGCGCGGGAACTGCGCGCGCACGGGATGCGCATCGAGCGGCAAGAAAATATACTGCGCTGCTCCGGTGCGCTGCGTCCGGGGGCTTTCACGCTGCCGGGGGATGTGTCGTCCCAGTTCATATCGGGGCTGCTGATGGCGCTGCCGATGCTCCCGGGGGACAGCACACTGAACATAACGGGACAGCTCCAGTCCGCACCCTATGTCGCCATGACGCTTGAGGCGCTGAAGCTGAGCGGGATAAGCATTATTGAAACTGACGGCGGCTATCATATCCCCGGCGGGCAGAGCTATGATGCACCGGAGGTAATGACCGTCGAGGGCGACTGGTCGAACGCTGCACCGTTTCTGTGCATGGGCGCGCTGTCCCGCAGCGGAGTTGCCGTGACGGGGCTGAACCACGGCTCTGTCCAAGGCGACAGAGCCATAGTGCAGATACTGCGCGAGCTTGGCGCAGTTGTTGAGGTATGCGGTGATCGCGTGAGCGTCCGCCGCGGGACGCTGCACGGAGCAGTGATAGACGCGGCGATGATACCGGACATTATCCCCGCGCTCGCAGCGCTGTGTGCGGCGGCGGACGGGGAGACGAGAATCGTAAACGCCGGGCGGCTGAGACTGAAGGAGTCCGACAGGCTCGGCGGCACGGCGCGGCTGCTCCGCGCACTCGGCGCGGACGCGCGTGTTGACGGAGACAGCCTCATTATCCGCGGCAGACCGGAGCTTTCGGGCGGCATGGCGGAGACAGAGTCCGACCACCGTATGGCGATGGCGGCGGCTGTCGCGGCCTGTGCCTGCCGTGGGGCAGTCACGGTCAGCGCCCCCGGCTGCGTCAGCAAATCCTATCCCGGTTTCTGGGACGATCTTTCCTCATTGGAGGCAGATACATGAATGGCTTTTACGGTGAATGCCTGCGACTTGAAATATTCGGCCAGTCGCACGCGGAGTCCGTCGGCATGACGCTTGAGGGCGTACCCGCCGGGGCACGTGTGGACCTTGACGCGCTCCTGCGCTTCATGCAGCGCCGCGCGCCGGGGCGGAGCGAGTACGCCACGGCGCGCCGCGAGGCGGACGTGCCGGAGTTCACTTCCGGGCTGTGCGGCGGCGAGGCGGACGGCACGCCGATCACTGCGGTCATACGCAACACCGATGTGCGCCCGCGCGATTATGACGCGCTGCGTACCGTGCCGCGCCCGGGGCACGCGGACTATTCGGCGTGGCTCAGGTACGGCAGCATACCCACGGGCGGCGGAGAATTTTCCGGGCGCATGACGGCACCGCTGTGCATCGCGGGCGGGATATGTTTGCAGCTGCTTGAAAATGAGGGCGTGAGCATCCGTGCGCGCGTCAACGAGATAGGCGGCGCGCACGATGAAAAAGCGATGCACGATAAGATCATGCAGGCCAAGGCGGAGGGGGACTCAGTCGGCGGTGTGATCGAGTGCGTTGCGGAGGGAGTCCCGGCAGGGCTCGGCGGCGCGCTGTTCGGCGGCATGGAAAGCAGAATATCCGCCGTGGTGTTCGGCATCCCGGCGGTAAAGGGAATAGAGTTCGGCGCGGGCTTTGCATCAACGCGCCTGCTCGGCAGTGAGAATAACGATGAGTTCTGCATCAATGGCGGCAGGATAGAGACGCGCGGCAACAACTGCGGCGGCATCCTCGGCGGCATCACGGACGGCATGCCACTCGTGTTCCGCGCGGCGGTTAAGCCGACGCCGTCGATAGCGAAGCCGCAGCGGAGCGTCGATTTGCGCACGCTTGAGGAGACGACGATAGAGATACACGGGCGGCACGATGCGTGCTTAGTGCCGCGCGCGGTGCCGTGCGTGGAGGCCGCGGCGGCGATAGCTATGTATGACGCGTGGCTTGCGCGCAGAGGAGATACGGAACGGGCATGAAGCTTGAGGAATACAGAGAGAAAATAGACGCAGTCGATGAGAAGCTTGTCGCGCTCTTTGCCGAGCGGATGGAGCTTTCGCGCGCCATTGCGGAATATAAGAAAGAGAACGGCCTGCCGGTGCTCGACGCTTCGCGTGAGAAAGAGAAGCTGAAGAGCGCCGCGGAGCGGTCACCGGCGGAGCTGCGGGAGTATACGCGCAGGCTCTATGCGCTGCTCTTTGAGCTGAGCCGTGATTACCAGCGGGAGCTTATCGGAAAGGAGCGCGGCTGATGCTCAGATGCGGACTGCTTGGGGAGAAGCTGGGGCACAGCTATTCCCCGGAAATACACAAAATGCTCGCCGGGTACGAATACCGGCTCTATGAGCGCCGTGCGGAGGAGCTTGAGAGCTTCATAAGAGGCGGCGAGTGGGACGGGCTGAACGTGACCATGCCGTATAAAAAGGCTGTGCTCCCGCTCTGCGATGAGCTGGGCGAGCGCGCGCGGCTCTCTGGCAGCGTGAACACGCTGGTGCGCCGCGCGGATGGCAGCATCTACGGGGACAACACGGACATGTTCGGCTTCGAGAGCCTGCTGCACGTGAACGGGATAGACCCCGCCGGGATGAAAGCGCTCGTGCTCGGCAATGGCGGAGCCTGCGCCTCGGTGCGCGCCGTGCTCGATAGCCTTGGCGCGCGGACTGTTGTCATAAGCCGCCGCGGGGAGGACAATTACAATAACCTTGAGCGCCACCGCGACGCGGGGATTATCGTGAACACTACGCCGCTGGGCATGTACCCGAAGAACGGCGCGCAGGCGGTCGACCTGACGGGGTTTCCGAACTGCCGCGCGGTGCTGGATATCGTATATAACCCGGCGCGCACGGCGCTGCTGCTCCAGGCGGAGGAGCTCGGCATAAAGCACGCGGGCGGGCTGCATATGCTTGTCGCACAGGCGAAGAGAAGCAGCGAGCTCTTCACCGGCGCGCGCATCGACGATAATGAGATAGGCCGCATCGAACGGGCGCTTATGCACCGGATGATGAACATCGTCCTTGTCGGTATGCCCGGCTGCGGCAAGACGACCGTCGCGGGGATAATCGGCAGGATGACATGCCGCCCCGTGCAGGATGTGGACACTATGATCGAGCAGCGCGCGGGGATAACGATACCTGAGATATTTGCCCAAAGCGGCGAGGAGGGCTTCCGCGCCCTTGAGACGCAGATAATAACCGAGGCCGGGGCGCAGTCGGGAACGGCGATCGCGACCGGCGGCGGGAGCGTGACGCGGCAGGAGAACTATGCACCGCTCCATCAGAACGCCGTGATCGTCTGGTTACAGCGCGATATCGATAAGCTCCCGCGCGACGGACGCCCGCTGTCCGCCCGCGCCGACCTGAACGAGATGTACCGCCGCCGCGCGCCGATGTACTCGGCGTTCGCGGACATGACCGCCGACAACAACGGCACGCCCGAGGCCGCGGCGGAGATGATACTGGAGGCGCTCAAATGAAGTTTCTGATAATAAACGGGCCGAACATCAATATGCTCGGCGTCAGGGAACCGGAGATATACGGCGCGCAGAGCTATGCGGCGCTCACGGAGCTGTGCCGCAAAACCTGCGAGGCCGAGGGAATAGAAGTGAAGCTGTTCCAGTCGAACCATGAGGGCGCGATCGTGGACGAGATACAGGCGGCCTATGGCGTCTTCGACGGGATCATCATAAACCCCGCGGCCTATACGCACACGAGCATCGCGATACTCGACGCGCTCAAGGCCGTTGCGCTCCCTGCGGTGGAGGTACACATATCGGACATCGAGTCCCGCGAGAGCTTCCGGCAGCTGTCCTACGCCGGTATGGCCTGCGTAAAGACCTTTGCCGGCCTCGGCTTTGACGGCTACGTGCAGGCGATACGGTTTTTGAAAGGGCATGTGATAGAATAATATACGAGCACTGCATAAAACAAGCTGCGCCATTAGCCACATTAGGACATTAATGACGCAGCTTGAATTTTTTTGAACAGCGATTTCAAGTACAAAAATGCAGTTTTGATCCTTATTTTACTCTGGAATAAATAATATCCATGCTTTTGCCAGAATAAGGTACGGTAACGATCAGCCTATCACCTGCAAGGGAGGCCGAAAGGGTGGATTCTTTTCCGTCACTTGAATACAGTGAAAGAGTTTCTCCGTCAAAGGAATATAGTTTCTCTAACAAAACGTCGTTGTTACAACAGAAAACCGTTATCACAATTGCTGAAAAAATAAGAAAAACCGCTCCTTTCGGAGCGGTTTTAGATGTTTTATAAAGAAAATTATGCGTTGCGGACGGAGTCGATGTGGCGGGTGAGGTCAAGCATCTTGTTGGAGAAGCCCCACTCATTGTCGTACCAAGCGACGAGCTTGACGAAATGATCGTTGAGGGAGATACCGGCCTGTGCGTCGAAGATGGAGGTGTGCAGATCGGTGCGGAAGTCGGAGGAGACGACCTCATCATCAACATACTCCAGAACGCCCTTCATGGAGCCTTCGGAAGCTGCCTTCATAGCGGCCTTGATATCGTCCATGGTGGCTGCCTTCTCGAGGCGGACGGTCAGGTCAACGACGGAGACATCGGGAGTGGGAACACGCATGGACATACCGGTGAGCTTGCCGTTGAGCTCGGGGATGACCTTGCCGACTGCCTTTGCAGCGCCGGTGGAAGCGGGGATGATGTTGTTGTAGATGGAGCGTGCGCCGCGCAGATCCTTCTTCTTGGGGAAGCCGTCAACGATGGCCTGGGTAGCGGTGGAAGCGTGAACGGTGGTCATGAGGCCTTCGACGATGCCGAAGTTGTCATTGATGACCTTTGCCATAGGAGCAAGGCAGTTGGTGGTGCAGGAAGCGTTGGAGACGAACTGCATATCCTTGGTGTACTTGTCGAGGTTGACGCCGCAGACGAACATCGGGGTATCGTCCTTTGCGGGGCCGGACATGATGACGACCTTTGCGCCGGCATCGATGTGAGCCTGTGCCTTTTCCTTGGTCAGGTAAACGCCGGTGCACTCGAGAACGTAGTCAACACCCAGCTCGCCCCAGGGAATGAGGGTAGCGTCACGGTAGGACTTATCGGAGAGAACCTTGACGACCTTGCCGTTAACGGTAACGGTGCTGTCCTCGTCATTGCCGACGACTTCGCCGTCGAAGCGGCCGTGAACGGTATCGTACTTTACGCAGTAAGCGATGTGGGAAGCGGGATGGCCGGGAGCGTTGATGGCGACGACTTCGATGTCATCAGACTTGATGGCTGCTCTGAAAGCGAGAGAGCCGATGCGGCCGAAACCATTGATACCAACTTTGATCATTGTAATATCCTCCATTTTTAAGAAAATACGAAATTGATCCATATATAGACCCCGCGCGGCGGAAAACGCCGGGCAGGAAATATATGCTTTATTCACGTTCAAATAATAACATATAATATTCGTAAAAATCAATATGAAAAGCCCAGTTTCCGAAATAAAATGTGCCGAAATTTCGATATTTTATCTGCTGTTTTTCTGCTCGCTCTTGTTTATTTTGTCCAGCTTTGATAAAATATCCGTACAAAATGCCGCAGGAGGAATGTTGATATGCTTATGATCTCCGCCGATGTCCTTGCGTTGTCCAGCGAAGCCGCCGTGCTCGTGCGCAGCGGGAGGATACAGTTTGCAAACTCCGCTGCGAAAGCGATCCTTGGCGAAGGCTGCGTCGGCAGCGCGGTAAAGAGCGTGTTCGGCGTTGAGATAGCCGAAGCGCAGGCCGCTTCCTTTGTCGGCGACCTGCCGATAGGCGGGGTGCGCTACATCATCCGCGTGACCTCAATGGAGGGAGTGCGCGCAGTGTTCCTCACAAAGCATGAGGAGTCCGCCGCGCTTATAAACGACGCGCTGATCTACTCCCTGCGCAGCTGCCTGATGGGGCTGGGCGTCACGACAGAGATGCTCCGCACCCGCGCCGAGGAGGCCAAGGACGCGGAGCTCCTTGCGGGGCTCGCTTCCGTGACGCATGATTATTACAGGATAAACCGTATGCTCTCGAACGTCACTCTGATACGCTCGATAGACGACGGGAGCCTGTTCTTCGTCCCGCGGCCGACCGACCTTGCGGCGCTGCTGGCTCTGCTTGCCGATGCCGTGAACTTCATAAGCGACGGGCCGCGCGTCGCCTATTACGGCCCTAAGGAGCTGACCGTGAGCATTGACCCGGCGCTTGCTGAGAACCTTGTCCTGAACCTTATTTCAAACAGCCTCACGCACGCCGCGGGCTGTACGAGGATCAGCCTGCGTCTCATAGAGGATCGCGAGCGGGTCGTGATCTCCGTCAATGACGACGGCTGCGGCATTGCGCCGGATAAGCTGCACTTCGTGTTCGACCGCTACCGGCACGGCTTCGGCATCTCGGACATAGACCACGGAGCAGGGCTTGGACTCACCGCTGCGCTCGCGATAGCAAATCTCCACGGCGGCACGCTCCTGCTGGAGAGCCGGGAGGGCAGCGGCACGACCGTGAGGGCGTCATTCAGCAGAAACCCCGTGCCCACGCAGCTGCTCTGTGCCGCGCAGGAGGAATCGGAGCGGGGTATGCGCACCCTGCTGACCGGCCTTGCCAATTGCCTGCCGGATAGCTGCTTCGGCGAAAAGTACGCGGAGTGATACAGATCATCCCCCTGCAAGGGAGACTAAGCCTGCTCTGCAAGGTATATGCTCATCCTGCTCTGTATTTCCCGCGCCGCACCCTCGGCAGTTCCCTTGCCCTCAAGGTACGGGGTGACTGCCCACGTGATTATATCGATAACTGCCTCGTCCGTGCACACGACCTTGTCCGCGCCGTACACGATGCCGCGCAGGATCTCGGCGTCCTCCTCTGAGAAGTACGGATAAGGAAGATTTTCCCCGCTCGTGTCGCGGTTGAGCTCCGCCTGCATCGCCTGTTCAAAGGTCTCTTTCAGAACGGGGATGCCATTGCGGATGCTGGGCTTTTCCTCGCTGCCGATGAAGGTCCTCAAAAATCGCCATGCCCCGTCGCGGCTGCTGCCGGAAGCGAGGATACCCACGCTTGTGGACACGCCGCCGGTGCGTATATCGAGTTCTTCTGAAAGATATCCCGAAGAGCCTGAAACTCCGGGCTTTCCGAGCTTGAGGAAATAGCTTCCGTTTCCTGCCGCGTCAGGAAAACCGGCGACCGAATAGTCCCCGCGCATGGTCATATGGGTCCTGAACCCAATGTCCCAGACCAAGTCATAGCTTATGCAGCACAGGGCGCTGCCGCGGGCGTATTCCACGGCGCTCCCGGTCATTTGCTTCAGCAGTGAGAGCCATGAGACGAAAGCAGGGGAGTCGAAACTGCAGGTGCCGTTAGCCATGTCGATGAACTCCGCCGTCGCCGCCCATGAGAACAGCAGCTTCATGTTCTCCGGGAGCGACGGTACTTTAAGCTCCGGGTTCTCCATTATAAGCTGCTCGACGCCGCTTGCTGTCCATGTATCGTCACCGGCAAATTCCGGGTGCGTATACATGGTGAGGATGGTGTACTTGTCGACATACTCATATAACCCGCCGTTATTCATCATGCTGCTCAGCAGCGTGGGGATGAAATCATCGCGGCTCAGGGTGTCGTCTGCGTCGATGTACGGGAGCAGGTCGACAAGCAGCTGCCTGTCGACAGCGCCGCCGGGCAGCAGGCTCGTGTCTATCAGGTCGATGTCGCTCCCCGTTGCGATAGACATCAGCATTCTGTTGCGCTCGTTTTCATCATTGCAGATATACGGCCTTACCTCGACGCGGTACTCGGGATCACTGTTATTGAACCTGAGTATCGCGTCCATCAGTTTATCCGAACAGATATACGAATGTATGGCGGAATTGTTCTGCACTGAGCTGTCCCCGAAGCAGGCCAGCACCAGGGGCTTCTTTACCGGCACCGGAGCCCTGGAGACCTTCGTTATCCTGTCAGTCATGTGGAAAATATCGCCGCTTGAGTTTTCCAGACCATCCCATCCGTAAAGGCGGCTGTAGCTCAGCGAGACGTCCATCCATGAAAACAGCTCTGTCTCCTCGTCCGAGAGGGATACCGAATACAGGGTGCTGTCTTTCGTCGTCAGAAAGCGCCCAAGGCAGCTGCCGTAAACAGGCTGATCCTTCATTTTGCTGACCGTGTCCGTATATTGGAGCGCGGCCTTATCCAAGTGAGCGACGCCGTCGTACGTGCCTACGTACATTTCGCCGTCTACGTATACATGGAGCCCACCGCCCAGTATCTCAAGCGGCGGTGTGTCAATGACTTCGGCCATGGGATCGAGCAGATACGTCGTCTCTCCGTCGCTGAGGAGCGCGCGGTCTTTGTCCAGCGCGATGAGCGCCATGTAATAGGGCTGGTGCTCGTCCCATGCAAGGTATGAGCATGTCTGCTCCCCGGTCTCTGCGTCTATGTACACAAGGTAGTAATTCAGCGCCCGCGAATGGTCGCCGGCGCTTATCTCCGCGTCCATATAGCTCTCTCTCAGCACGACCCAGAATGAGCCCTCAGCCGCGGAAAAGAACTCTACCGTGGGGCATATCGCAGGCTCGGTGCCGAGGTCGTACCGCTGCCATGCGTCATTGAGCGTATCATAGCTTGCGACTGCGATGCCGCCGTCGGTCGTGTATGCCGCGGTGTGGAACCAGTCCCCGACCGGGGCGCTGCATTTGAAGCTCTCGACCCATTCGGGAGTTTCGACTTCTGTGCTTACATAGCCCATGACAGTCTCCGTTGGGGTCTGCGGTTCGGCAATGGTTATTGGCTCTGCCGCTGTATCCGCCAGGCTTTGGGCGACGGGGGATGCGCCGTGCGCGCAGCCGCTCGACGCGAGCAGTACGGCGGCGATGAGCGTGGCGCAGATGAGTTTTATGTGTTTCTTCATAACTCCTCCATATAAGTCAAATATTGCAAGTGCCGGCTGACCTTTCCATATATGCCAATATTTGAGACGAATGATAAAACGATAATGTTCCCTGAGCATTGCCGCAGAAAGAGTGTTTGACTTGCGTAGAAAACACGGCTATAATAAAATCAGAAAATATGGAGGGAGGCAGAAATATGTGTACGGCTGATGCGGGGCTGATCGCCCGTGAAGTTTACAGTGAATGCAGCAAGGTGTTCCCCGGCAGAATACGCGATGCTTATCTGTACGGCTCGTATGCCCGCGGTGACTTTGACAGCGAATCGGATATAGATATTCTGCTGACCGTGGATGCTGACAGCACCGAGATATCCAGACGCAGATATGATCTTGCGGAGATAACCAGCAGTCTCAGCCTGAAGCATGATATAACCGTGTCTGTGACTGCAAAGCCGCTCTCTCAGTTCAGGCAGTATTCCGAGGTCTTGCCTTTCTACAAAAACGTCTTGCTGGAAGGGATAAACTATGCGGTATGAAGAAAAGAAAGCCCTGTCGCACGTGCGCGTATGGAACATGCGGCAGAGTGCCTTTCCGCTGCAAGCAGCCTGCTTTTGAGCGGGAACTATAAAAGCGCGGCGAACCGCTCATATTATGCTGTTTTTCATGCAATGCGTGCGGTGCTCGCGTATGATGAGATCGATATGAAAAAGCACAGCGGAGTGATCGCTGAGTTCCGGCGGCTATATGTCAAGACAGGTGTTTTTGACGGCGATATGTCCAAGACAATCTCAGTGCTGTTTGATGTCCGCACAGAGAGTGACTACGATGATTTCTTTATCATCTCAAAGGAAGATGTAATACAGCAGGCAGAAAGCGCACAGCATTTTCTGAGTAAAAAATGAATATCTATCCGCTGATGAGCCCACGGCTTGACCGTGGGTTCATTTCTTCTGTCCGCCCGATATTTAACATTTTCTTTATGGCATTGCCCGCGGTTTTGTAACAAAAGCAAAAAACGAGTGTCAAAAATCTGCCAAACGGCGGGGAAAGCTGGTGGTTTTGGCAATGGAATATTCCCGGGCACTGTGCTATAATGTGGTACAATGCGTGAGAATTTGAAGATTCGCAAAACAGTCGGCAAAACCGATAATTATATGTTAGATCGGGGGAGGAGACATGAAGAAAGTAGAGTTTACCGAAACAATACTGAGGGATGCGAACCAGTCGCTTATTGCGACTCGGCTGCCGTATGAGAAGTTCGCGCCGATGCTGGCGGAGATGGACAAGGCAGGGTTCTATTCCGTGGAATGCTGGGGCGGCGCGACCTTTGACGTGTGCCTGCGCTTTCTCAATGAGGATCCGTGGGAGCGCCTGCGCAAGATCCGCGCGGCGATGCCGAACACCAAGCTCCAGATGCTCCTGCGCGGGCAGAACATCCTCGGCTATAAGCATTACAGCGACGATATCGTCCGCCGCTTCGTGCGCGCGTCCGTCAGAAACGGCATAGACATCATCCGTATATTCGACGCGCTCAACGATACGGATAACCTCAAGGTCGCCATAGAGGAGACCGTGAAGTCCGGGGCGATGGCCTCCGGCGCTATCTCCTATACCACGAGCCCCGTACACACTCTGGATAAGTATGTCGAGCTTGCAAAGGAAATGGCCGCGATGGGCGTGGGCTCCATCTGCATAAAGGACATGGCCGGCATAATGACGCCGCAGAGCTGCTATGACCTCGTCTCTGCGCTGAAGGACGCGGTCGACCTGCCGGTCGTGCTGCATACGCACTGCACGACGGGGCTTGCCTTCATGACCTACCTCAAGGGCATCGAGGCCGGGGCCGACGTTATCGACACCGCCATATCCCCGTTCTCCGGCGGTACCTCGCAGCCCGCGACCGAGACGCTTTACTACACCCTTAAGGAAATGGGCTATGACATGAGCTTAGACCCGGCGATCCTGCACAAGATGGCGGACTACTTCAAGCACGTCCGCGCAGAGTACATTGCCGACGGCACTCTTAACCCCATTTCCCTCACGACAGACACCCAGTGCCTTACCTACCAGATCCCCGGCGGCATGCTCTCGAACCTGCTCAGCCAGCTCAAGATGATGAACAAGCTGGATAAGTTCGATGAAGCGCTTGAGGAGACCCCGCGCGTGCGCAAGGACATGGGCTATCCGCCGCTCGTCACTCCGACGAGCCAGCTCGTCGGCACTCAGGCCGTGCAGAACGTCCTCGCCGGTGAGCGGTATAAGAACGTCGGCGCGGAGATGCGCGCATACTGCCGCGGCGAATACGGCAAGACCCCCGCGCCCATCGACCCCGAGGTCAGGGCAAAGATCCTCGGCGATGAGAAGCCCATCGAGGGACGCTATGCCGAGACGCTCCCGGCGGATACCTTCGAGAAGGCACAGGCCGAGCTTGGGGACACCGCAAGATGCGAGGAGGATGTGCTCAGCTACATCGCTTTCCCGCAGGTCGCGGAGAACTTCTTTGAAAAGCGCAGAGAGGCGGAGGAACACAGCGTCCGCTATTCAATAGAGCAGATCTGAGGAGAAATGAATTATGAATGACCTTATAAACATTTCTGTCGGCGACGCCGCGATGACGGCGCTGCTGGGCTATGCGGTCGTGTTCATCGGGATCATAATGCTGATGATCCTTGTGATGTTCGTCGGCGACCTTATGTTCAAGAGCGCAAAGCGCAAGGCGGCCAAGGCTCCCGCAGCTGCACCTGCGGTAGCACCTGCTGCCCCAGCAGCCGCTTCCGGCGCGGCCGGAGAGCTGAAGCTCTATGACACCGATCCGAGAGACGCCGCAATGGTCATGGCCATTGTTGCGGATAAGCTTGGGAAACCTTTAAATGAACTGCGCTTCAAATCCATCAGGGAGGTCAAGGACAAATGAAATACAAAGTAACTCTAAATAACCGCGTATACGAGGTAGAGGTAGAGCAGGGCGAGGCCATGCTCGTGAACGAATATGAGCTGGCAGCTCCCGCTGTCGCAGCACCTGCCGCAGCGCCTGTTGCAGTAGCCCCTGCCGTGGCTCCCGCAGCCGCACCGGCAGCCGGCGCGCTCGCCGCGGGCGAGGTCATCACCAGCCCCATGCCCGGCAATATCCTAAAGATAAACGTCACGCAGGGTCAGAAGGTCAACGAAGGAGACGTGCTCATCGTCCTTGAGGCCATGAAGATGGAGAACGAGATCTCCGCCACAAAGTCCGGTACGGTAGCGCAGATCAATGTTACCAAGGGAGCGGTCGTCGAGACAGGCACTCCGCTGGTCGTCATCGCATAAGGAGGAGAGCTATGGACGTTCTTGGAGTGTTCTATAAGCTGTGGTCAGAATCGGGCTTCTCCGCCTTTTTCATGGACGGCGGCTGGAAGAACCTTATCATGATCCTTATCGCGTTTGTGCTTCTGTACCTCGGCATCGTCAAGAAGTTCGAGCCGCTGCTGCTCGTCGGCATAGCCTTTGGCTGCCTGCTGTCGAACCTGTCGTACTTCGTCGCTCTCGGCGGCGGCAACGCTCTGTATCACCCGGAGCTGTGGGAGGCCTTCCTCGATGAGGCGAGCCCATTCTATCACAGCTACGGCCACATTATGAGCAACGCAGGTCTCCTTGACTTCTTCTATATCGGCGTCAAGGCCGGTATCTATCCCTCGCTCATCTTCATGGGCGTGGGCGCGATGACGGACTTCGGCCCGCTGATCGCAAATCCCAAGAGCCTGCTGCTCGGTGCGGCGGCGCAGCTGGGCGTGTTCGTCGCGTTCTTCGGCGCGATCCTGCTGGGCTTCACCGGCCCTCAGGCGGCTTCCATCGGCATCATCGGCGGTGCGGACGGCCCGACCGCGATCTACCTCACAACGAAGCTCGCGCCGGAGCTGCTCGGACCTATCGCCATCGCAGCGTATTCCTACATGGCGCTGATCCCGCTTATCCAGCCGCCTATCATGAAGCTCATGACCACCGACAAGATGCGCAAGGTCAAGATGGTTCAGGCGCGCGAGGTCTCGAAGACCGAGAAGATAATCTTCCCCATAGTCGTCAGCACCTTCGTCATCCTGCTCCTGCCCTCGACGGCTCCGCTGATTGGCTGCCTGATGCTCGGCAACCTCTTCCGTGAGACCGGCGTTACCGACAGACTCTCCGACACGGCGCAGAACGCGCTGATGAATATCATCACCATTTTCCTTGCGACGAGCGTCGGCGCGACGATGGGCGCGGAGACTTTCCTCAACATCCGCACGATATACATCATCTTCCTCGGGCTTGTGTCCTTCTCAATATCCACTGTCGGCGGGCTTCTCGGCGGCATCGTGATGTACAAGACCTCCGGCGGGCAGATCAATCCGCTTATCGGTTCGGCGGGCGTGTCCGCGGTTCCCATGGCGGCGCGCGTGTCTCAGGACGTCGGCCGCAAGTACAACAAGAACAACTACCTGCTCATGCATGCCATGGGCCCGAACGTCGCAGGCGTCATCGGCTCCGCTATCGCCGCCGGGTTCCTCCTCTCCGTCTTCGGCTAAAGCATATCCGCAAAACGATAAAACGCCATCGGTCACTGACCGATGGCGTTTTAAGTATATGCGTTTGAATCAGTCGTTCCAGGCGTGGATCTGCTCGCGCAGCCACTGTGCCCATTCGTCTATGCCCTCGCCGTTTCTCGCGGAGATGGGGATGATCTTCATGTTCGGGTTGAGCTTGCGCACGTACTTCCTGCAGGCTTCGATGTCGAAGTCAAAATACGGCAGCACATCTATCTTGTTGATGAGCAGCACGTCGCAGATGGAGAACATCAGCGGGTACTTGAGGGGCTTGTCGTCGCCCTCAGGGACGGAGAGTATCATCGCGTTCTTGACAGAGCCGGTGTCGAACTCGGCGGGGCAGACGAGGTTGCCGACGTTCTCAAGGATGGCGAAGTCGATATCGTCCACGCCGAGCCCCTCGAGTCCCTGACGGGTCATGCCCGCGTCGAGATGGCACATGCCGCCGGTGTGGAGCTGGATGACCTTTGCGCCGGTCTTCTCGATAGTCGCGGCGTCAACGTCGGAGTCAATGTCGGCCTCCATGACGCCGATGCGGAACTCGTCCTTCAGCGCGGCGATAGTCGCTTTCAGGGTCGTGGTCTTGCCGGAGCCGGGGGAGGACATGAGATTGAGCAGGAAAGTCCTGTCCTTCTTTAGCTGCTCGCGAAGCAGATCGGCCTCGCGGTCGTTGTTTTCAAATACGCTCTTTTTTATTTCGAGTATTCTGTAGCCTTCCATATTGCACCTCTGAAATCAATAAAAATAAGTAATTGCAGTATAGCACAAATCAGTTGAGTAATTCAATAGTCCGGCGAAATTGCGCGTCAAATTCCTGCTCGGCGCTGCCGTCAGTACCCGAGAAGCTGAGCTTCCCGCAGTCGTAGAGTTCGAGCAGCGGAGAACCGGACTTGGAGTCAGGCTCGCTCACCGGCACAAGTCCGGAGTCGAGCGCAAGCTTTGACAGCCGCTCTCTGCCGCATAGCCAGTCGATGAAAGCAATGGCCGCATCGGAGTTCCGATTCTCATTGTGGAGCACTGCGATCCCTAAAAGCTCCGCCGGGCGCATATCGCTGCCGCCCTCGGGAAGCGGCGCGAGTGACGCGGAGAGCGAGGAGGGGAGACCGCCTCCGACCGCGGTCGACTGTGCCAGCATACACGGAAGATCACCCGGCAGGGACTCCGCCGCGGAGAGCCCGCCGTTATACGCGCATTGGGCAAGTGCGTTATATATCTTCACATAGTCCTCAGCCCTTGCGTCGGGCGCGGCGGGATCAAAGTCCGCGCCGAGCGAGAGCAGCGCGCCGCGGAACACGGCTGTGTATGAGTCCGCTGCAATGAGAGGAGCGCCGCTCGATGCGGCATAGTCCTGCGCTGTATCGAGCAGGGCTTCAAGGCTGTCCCATGATGCGGGCAGTCCCGCCGCTTCGCACTTGGCGGTATCTGTCAGCAGCACCGTCACCCTTGCACCGAGAGGGAAAAAATATTCACCCACGCCCTCAAACCCGGAGACGTCCCGTGTCCAGACATCCGTGTCCGCATCGAGTCTTGCGAGCACCGTGCGCGAATCGAGCTGCACGGCCTTAGCATGGCTGCACAGCAGCAGATCGGGCATATCCGCTTCAAACGCCGCGCCGAGGGCGGCCTCGTCATCAAAGCTCTGCACCGCAACGGGGCGCGCCCGTTTTCCACCGCGGCGGTTATAGTCCGAGACGAGGGACGCCAGCGCCTTATCCGAGCAGTCCCCGGATATGTACCATAGCCTGAGCGGCTGGGTGGAGGAACTGCCGGGGGAGAGCGTTAGAAACAAGCATATAGCAAAGGCGGCTACGAGCGCGGCAGCCGCCGCGAGACGCCATTTTTTCATCATGTACTCCATTCGTAAAGAAAAGACTTGTCTGTATTTTATCACTCCGCGGCGGATATGACAAGTTGTTTGATTTTTTGCAGCGGATGTGGTAAAATCTCCGCAAATGGATCAGGAGGTATAAGCAATGAAATATAAAGCTGTTTTGTTTGACATGGACGGTACCGTCCTTGATACGCTCGGCGACCTTGCCGCGGCGGTGAACCATACCCTGCGCGAGTTCTCTATGCCGGAGCGCAGTATAGCCGAGGTCGCGGCGGCGCTCAGCAACGGCGCGGCTTATCTCATCGCGCACACCGTCCCGGCGGGGACGCCAAAGGAGCTGACGGACAAGGTGCTCGCGGCCTATGCGCCGTACTATGATGCCCACTGCGACATTCTGACCGGCCCCTATGACGGCATCGTACCGCTGATGGAGAAGCTGCGAGACAGGGGAGTGAAGCTCGCAGTCATTTCCAATAAGCAGGACACTGCCGTAAAGCCGCTGGCCGAGAAGTATTTCCCAGGGCTTCTTGAAATTGCCGTCGGCGAGAGCACCGAGGTGCGCCGCAAGCCTAACCCGGACGCCGTGCTTGCAGCGCTGCGTCATATCGGTGTCGAGCGCGAGGACGCGATATACGTCGGCGATACCGAGGTCGATCTTCAGACCGCGCGCAACGCCGGGATGGAGTGCGCATCTGTCGATTGGGGCTTCCGCACACGCGAGCAGCTCGTCGAGATCGGCGCGGAGCATATATTCGATACCGTGCAGGAGCTTGAGGAGTACCTGCTGAAAAATTAATAAAGACCAATATAGAAAGGCGTGCTGCATTGATTTGCAGCACGCCTTTAACGTAAATTTATAAAGCCGTCTTTTTTATCTGCGCCCAGCGGCGGGGGGATTTTGCCGGGGTGTCGGAGACCTTGCGGATGATGACGGCGCTGTGGACGATGTCCGTGCCGGGAATGCGGTAATCTGTCCGCTTCTCAACGCTCCCGCCCAAAAGGCGTATCGCGTTTGCGGCCTCCTTGAGCTCCGCATCAAGCTCCGGCCCCTTCATGGCGATGAAGGCTCCGCCGCGCTTTACGTAAGGCAGGCACAGCTCGCACAGCAGGTTCAGCCTTGCGACCGCGCGGGACACAGCAAAGTCGAAGCCCTGCCGGTATCCGTCCGGCATCTCCTCCGCCCGCGCGTGGACGCACTCGACATCGTCAAAGCCGAGCTTCGCGCAGGTACCGCGCAGAAAGCCGATGCGCTTATCGAGACTGTCGAGCAGCGTGAGCTGCATATCCGGACAGGCTATCTTCAGTGCAAGGCCGGGGAAGCCCGCACCGGTGCCGACGTCAATTACGCGCGAGCCCGCAAAGTCCTGCATACCGAGCAGCGCCGCGCAGTCAAGAAAGTGCAGGCGCGCCACATCCGCTTCACCGGAGATGGCGGTGAGGTTCATCACCTTGTTTGTCTCTTCAAGGTTTTCGTAGTATATGCGGTAGCGCTCCGCGGCTCTGCCGTCAAGCTCAAGGCCGAGCTCGAAAAAGCCGCTGCGCAGAATTTCTTCAAGCATAGTCTCTCTCATTTATAAAAGTTATGGTGGCCGATCGTCTCGACAAGCTCCAGCGAGGAATCAAACCAGCCGCTGCCGTAGTCCGGGTTCACGAAATACAGGCAGTCTCCCACGGTGCTGCAGCCCTCAAGGCAGAGATAGGCCGCGATGGTCGCCTGCTCCGTCGGCTCCATAAAAATGCCGCCGGTAGATATCGGCTCGAACTGGATAGTGTGCTCCGTGTCGTATATCACTTCAAATATCGTGTCGGGAAAATACGGGGAGCTCAGCCGGTTCATAACGACATTGCCGACGCCTATCTGCCCCGCGAGCGGCTCAAACTTTGCTTCGGCATTGATTATCTGCGGCAGCCAGTACAGCAGCTCGGCATCGTAATTGAGTTCATAATAGTTTGCCCCGCCGGATATGACGGCGAGCTTATCAGTCGAAAGCTCCAGCCGGGCAGCGGAGACACTGACCTCTATGCCGAAGAGCCGCTCGATCGTATCACCCGGCAGATAGAGCACATCGCCCCTGACGAGCCAGCCGTCCGGCGCGTATATATACCGTCCGTCGGCTTCAAAGTACCCGTCGCCCTTGTGCCCGGTAAGCACCGCGCCGGGGACGGAGAGCGTCAGCGTGCCGTTATCCTCCGACCAGCTCATGCTCATACCCGCCGCGGCGCACACCGCTTCGGGCGGGAGAAACACGGTCTCACCGGAAACATACGCGCGCGCCGAGAGCAGCCCGTCTATATACACCGGCATGGACTGCGCGTCCCCGCCGTCTGCCGCCGCGGCAAGGCCGGGGCAGAGCAGGCACAAGGCCAGCAGCAGGGTGAGCGCAGACTTACGCATTCTTATACTGCTTGAGCGCCTGCGCGATCTGGTCGGGGCAGGAGGTCGCCTTGATGCCGCAGCGGATTCCCTCCATGCGGCTGATGGCTTCGTCCACGTCCATGCCCTTGAGGAGACTCGAAATGCCCTGCAGGTTTCCGGAGCAGCCGCCCGTTACCTTGACGGATTCGATCTTCCCATCCTCAACCTCGATATCCATAAGCTGGGAGCATACTCCCTTGGGTCTGTATGTGATCTTCATATTGAAACTCCTTTTTCTATTTGTAATAGTAAACTAACTATACCATGCCGCCCGTTCTTTTTCAAGTGTACCTTTCCTCGCTGAGATATTTCTCCGACGAGGGGCATATCTATCTATATGAAATACTGTAAGAGGGCGGGTGATAGATTGCGCAGGGTCAACAAGCTTATCATAAGCGGGCTGACGACAATGGGTCTGTATTTTCTCTCGGCGAGCGGGATATACGCGAGCCTTGAAAACCGGCTCGGCTTCGATGCCGCGCCGAAAAGAATGAGGAACGTCACCGTGGTCGAGGCCGCGGCTCCGACAACAACTCCTGCACCGGTGCCTGCCGCGGCTCCGCTTGCCGTGCATATTGAGCCCGAACCCGCGGCGGAGGTCACAATGGAGACAGCTTCGCCGGTGTCGGAGCCGCCGCAGCCCGGCACTGAAACCGTGCTCATAAATGACAACGGGGAGACGGTTTTGGAGACGACGATCAGCGGCGGCCTTAGCATAAAGAACGAGACGCAGTATTGGGTAGACGCTGCGCAGATAATTGAGAACGGCCCGGGGCTCACGCTCCCGGACGGCGAGCCGCAGATACTTGTGATCCATACCCATTCGAGCGAGGCCTATACTCAGGCAGGGCTCGACCATTATGAGGCGAGCGACACGAACCGCACCGAGGACACGAACTATAACATCGTGCGCATCGGCGATGAGCTGACCGATATCCTCACCGGCGCGGGACTGAACGTGATCCACGACCGCGGCATATACGATTACCCGAGCTACACCGGCTCATATAACCGTTCGGGCGCGGCCATTGCACAGTACCTCGAAAGCTACCCGAGCATACGCATAGTGCTCGATATCCACCGTGACGCGCTGGGCTCTGACGGCGTGGTGTACAAGACCATGGCCGAGGAACAGGGCGTGTGCGCAAGCCAGATAATGCTCCTCGTCGGCACGGACGAGAGCGGGCTTGAACACCCGGCCTGGCGGCAGAACCTCGCCCTCGCGATGTATATGCAGAACGCCGTCACTCAGGCAAACCCGACGCTGATGCGCCCGGTCGACCTTGTGCGCCAGCGCTATAACCAGCACCTGAGCACAGGCTCGCTCATCATCGAGGTCGGCAGCAGCGGCAATACATTGCAGGAAGCCCTCGCCGCGATCCGGCTCTTCGGCAATGCCGTCGCCCCGGCGCTGTGTGAGCTGGTCGCCGCAGAGGAACCGGCGGAAGAAGCAGTGGAATAAAAAATCGAAAAATTTTTTATTTTACCCCTTTACAAAACCGGGAAGCTGTGCTATATTAATTCCAGTAATAAGAATCATTATTGATTTGAGAGGAGGAACAGCATAGAGACCGTGAGAAAAAAGAGCCGCAAGCGCGAGGCGATGCTTGCTGCCCTGCGCGCGACGACTGAGCACCCGACGGCGGAGATGCTGTATAACACTCTCAAGCCGGAGTACCCGGAGCTGAGCCTCGGCACGGTGTACAGGAACCTGTCGGTGCTGGCTGAGGAGGGCCTGGTCGTGAGCGTCGCCCATGTGAACGGGCAGGAGCGCTATGACGCAAGGGTCGAGCCGCACACGCACTTCATCTGCCGCCGCTGCGCAAGGGTCATCGACCTGCTCGAGCTTGAGGACGCGATAAGCGGGATGTACGGCGAGATCGAACACCGCTTCGGCTGTCTGCCGGAGAGCCACACGCTGACGGTCAGCGGCCTGTGCCCCAACTGCCGCGCCGCGGCTGATTGATTTGCTTTTACCCGCAGAGCTGCGGTAAGAGATATATGTATTGAGATAATAAAGAATTTTACTTGAGGAGGAAATTTACTATGAAGAAATGGGTTTGCCCCGTATGCGGTTATGTTCACGAGGGAGATACTCCCCCTGAGTTCTGCCCCCAGTGCAAGGTTCCCGGTTCCAAGTTCATCGAGCAGAAGGAAGGCATGAGCTGGGCAGCGGAGCATGTTGTCGGCGTCGGCAAGCAGTTCGGCGCGGATGTTCCCGAAGAGGTGCGCAATGAGATCATCGAGGGCCTGAGAGCAAACTTCCAGGGCGAATGCACCGAGGTCGGTATGTATCTTGCGATGGCGCGCGTCGCGCACCGCGAGGGTTATCCCGAGATCGGTCTGTACTGGGAGAAGGCCGGCCTTGAGGAGGCCGAGCACGCCGCAAAATTCGCCGAGCTTCTGGGCGAGGTCATCACCGACAGCACCAAGAAGAACCTGACCATGCGCGTCGAAGCCGAGAACGGCGCGACCGCCGGCAAGTTCGAGCTTGCAAAGCTCTGCAAGAAGTATAATCTCGACGCTCTGCACGACACTATCCATGAGATGGCGCGCGACGAAGCCAGACACGGCAGAGCATTCGAGGGTCTGCTGAACCGCTATTTCAAGTAAGGAGAAGATATAATGGCTAAGTTTGAATGCCCCTGCGGCTATGTTTATGATCCTGCCGTTGGCGATCCCGATGGCGGCATCGCTCCCGGCACCGCCTGGGAGGACGTTCCCGAAGATTGGGTCTGCCCGGTCTGCGGCCTCGGCAAAGATGCTTTCGTAGAAGCGTAATTAAATCCTAGATATACAAAAACAGGACGGAGCGTTGCTCCGTCCTGTTTACTGCGTAAAGCGCAACAGCCGCCGCGGATCGACCGATCCGCGGCGGTTATTGCGCTTTACGCCTTATTCTTTAATTTCTTCGGTGTTTGCCTCAGGTGCAGCTGCACCCTTCTTTTTATTCTTAGCTTCGACGATCCTCGAAACTACGAGGTAAACTATCATCAGACCGAATATTACGCAAATAACTACTCCAGCAGGTTCCATTGCTTTTCACTCCTTTACGGTAAATTTATGCGAGAGACGCTTTTCTTAACGTTTCCTTAACACGAAGTATAGCAGAACCCATTCGTAATTGCAAGAACTTTGTAGAAGAAAATTGAGAAATATCAAAGTTTTCCGGATTTCGGCAAAAAAACACGGACACCATTTTTTAACGGCGTCCGTGTTAAGATTCTTTACTACGGCTTAACGGGGGTCAAGCTGTGGTCACCCGGTTCATCTGTGCGCGAGTGTGGAGTGCGCTTCGATGAGCCCATCGCACAGCGCGCGGATATCCTCCTCGGTGTTATAGCGGCACAGGCCGATGCGTATTGCTCCGTCGATAACGCGGGAGTCAAGCCCGATGGCTTCGAGCACGTGGCTGCGCGCGCCCTTCTTGCAGGCGGAGCTGCGGGAAACATAGACCCCGCGCGCTTCGAGGAAGTTCATGAGGACCTCGCTGCGCCAGCCGGGGAGAGAGATGCTGAGGATGTGCGGCGCTGCGCCGTTGATGACCTGAAGCTCGGGGATCGCGGGAGTGAGCGTGTCTATGGTCAGCTGGCGCAAAGCGGCCATCTTCGCGGCGTTTTCGGCCAGGTTTTCCTTTGCAATACGGCAGGCCTCGCCGAAGGCGGCTATCTGCGGCATGGCTTCGGTACCGGCGCGCCGCCCGTCCTCCTGACTGCCGCCCATTATGTACGGCTTGAGACGGAGACCGGAGCGGACGTAAAGCGCACCGATGCCTTTCGGGGCGTGGATCTTATGACCGCTGACGCTTATCATGTCCGCGCCCAGCGATTTCGGCGTAAAGGGTATCTTCATAAAAGCCTGAACGGCGTCGGTATGTAGCAGAGCCGGAGAGCCTGAGGACTTCAAAAGCTTGGAAACTGAAGAAATATCGTTTATTGCACCGGTTTCGTTATTGACCAGCATCAGAGAAACGAGTATAGTATCAGGGCGGAGTGCGTTTTTCACGGCATCGACGGGGATAGACCCGGTGCTGTCGGGCTTGAGATAGGTCACGTCATAGCCGCGGCGCTCGAGCTCTTCGGCACTTTTGCGTATCGCGTCATGCTCGACGGCGGAGGTGATTATGTGATTACCTTTGCGCCGCATTGCTTCGGCACCGCTGAGAAGTGCCCAGTTATCGCTCTCCGAGCCGCAGGAAGTGAAGATAAGCTCCGAAGGTGCGCAGCCCATAGCACTTGCGACGAGCTTTCTGGAAGCATCGAGCAGCTGCTTTGCCTCTCTGCCCTTGGTGTGGGTGGAGCTTGGGTTGCCGTAGACCTCCGTCATTGCTCTGAGCGCTGCCTGCGCAGCTTCCGGGCAGACACGCGTAGTGGCTGAATTATCAAGATAGTGTTCCATAGCTATACTCCAATATTACAGAATAGGAGAAAACGATGAAATATATTATATCCACTCTCGGCTGTAAGGTCAACCAGTATGAGACGCAGGCGATGGAAAGTTTTTTGCAGCAGCACGGGCATGAGCTCGCCGTACCCGGCGAGCTTGCGGATGCCGTGATAATAAACACCTGCGCCGTGACCGCCGAGAGCGGGCGCAAATCCCGCCAGGTGATACGCCGGCTCAAGGAGGAGAACCCCGGAGCCATAGTCGCGGTATGCGGGTGCTATTCGCAGATAGAACCCGAGGAGGTCGCGCAGCTCGGCGCGGACGTAATCTTCGGCGCGGCGGATAGGGGAAAGCTCGTAGAGGCGGTGGAGAAAGCCTATGGCACAGGCGAGGGCAGCCGCGATATCGATGAGCCGTTCAAGCGCCGCGAGTTTGAGGTGCTGCCGGCGGGTGCCGTCGCGGGCAGGACGCGCGCGATGCTGAAGATACAGGACGGGTGCGTGAACTTCTGCACCTACTGCATCATCCCTTACACCCGCGGACGCCTGCGCAGCCTGCCGCTTGAGGATGCCGCCGCGGAGACGGCGAAGCTCGACAGAGAGGGCTACAGAGAGATCGTGCTGACGGGGATAGAGGTCGCGTCCTACGGCGTAGACCTGCCGGGAAAGCCGGGGCTTGCGGACGTGATAGAGACGGTCGCCGAGGCCGCGCCCCATATGCGCATACGGCTGAGTTCCCTTGAGCCTACGGTGATAACCGAGGACTTCTGCCGCCGCCTTGCCGCGACGGGGAAGATATGCCGGCACTTTCATCTTTCGCTCCAATCCGGGTGCGACAGGACGCTCAAGGCCATGAACCGCAAGTACGACACCGCGCGCTTCTTCCGCGCGACGGAGCTGCTGCGGGAGTATTTCCCCGGCTGCGCGCTGACCTGTGACCTGATAGTCGGTTTTCCCGGGGAAACCGAGGAGGATCACGCGCAGACGCTTGAGTTCATAGAGAAGTGCGCGTTCTCGGATATGCACATCTTCCCGTACTCCCGCCGCCCCGGAACGCCGGCGGACAAGATGGAGGGGCAATTGAGCAGCGCCGTCAAGGCAAAGCGCTCACACGAGGCGCAGCGCGTTGCCGATAAGATGCACCGCGAGTTCATGGAAAGCAGCCTTGGGCAGACGCTGCCGGTGCTGTTCGAGACGGCGGAGGGCGACGGCTTCAGCGGCCACAGCGACACCTATCTGCGCGTGGAAGCGCCGGGTGAGAAGCTGCGCGGCAGCATAAACCAGGTGCGCATAACCGGCGTGGACGGTGAGCTGCTGACCGGGGAAATAATAGATTAAGGCAGAGATAAAGTAACAAATTGCCGGGGCGCGGCGGTCGAAGAATTGGGGATATCCTCGATTGACAGCCGCGGGGCAAAACGTTAGAATGACCTTACATACATTGACTGCGCAAAGGGTGATACAAGTGGAAAGAGAACAGGTATATAATTTTGCGGCGGGGCCGTCGGTCATGCCGGAGCCCGCACTCAGAACAGCGGCGGCGGAGCTGCTGAACTATCACGGCAGCGGAATGTCCGTGATGGAGATGAGCCACCGCAGCGCGCTGTTTCAGGAGATACACGACAGTGCCAAGGCAAAGCTCAAGGCGCTGATGGAGGTGCCCGACACGCACGAGATACTGCTATTGCAGGGCGGCGCGACGGCGCAGTTTGCCGCGATACCGATGAACCTCATCGAGGACGGCACGGCGGACTACGCCGTGACCGGGAACTTCTCAAACAAGGCGGCAAAGGAAGCGGAGAAGTACGGCAGGGTACACATTGCCGCATCGACTGCCGACACGGGCTTTGACCGCATACCCGGACAGAGCGAGCTGAGCTTCTCCGACGGGGCGAAGTACTTCTACTACTGCGCGAACAACACCGTCTACGGGACGGAGTGGCAGTACGTTCCGGAAGCTCCCGCGCCGATGGTGTGCGACATGTCCTCGGATATTCTCTCAAGATATGTCGATGTCTCAAAATACGGGCTTATCTACGCCGGGGCGCAGAAGAACATGGCTCCCGCGGGGCTGACGGTCGTGATAATAGACAAGGCGCTGGCAGGGCGTGAGCTGCCGTACACGCCGCAGATAATGAGCTACAGGACGATGATAGAGAACGACTCGCTCCTCAACACACCGCCGTGCTGGTGCATATACATGCTCTCGCTCACGCTCGACTGGGTGACGGCGCAGGGCGGCGTCAAGGCAATGGAGGAGCTGCGCAGGGAACGTGCGGGGATCGTCTACGACTTCCTTGACAACAGCAGGCTTTTCAAGGCGCACGCGCAGGCGGATTCACGCAGCTATATGAACGTCACCTTCCGCACGGGAGACGACGGACTCGACGCGGAGTTCATAAAAGGAGCATCCGAAAGAGGGCTGCTGAACCTCAAGGGACACAAGCTGGCCGGGGGCATGCGCGCGTCGCTCTACAACGCGATGCCGGTCGAGGGCGCGAAGGCGCTGGTCGAATACATGAAGGAGTTTGAAGCAGGGCACCATGTTTAAGATAAAGACAATGAACACGATCTCCGGGCAGGGCATCGGAGTGCTGGAAAAGCGCGGCTGCGAGGTCGGCGCGGCGGTAGAAAACCCGGACGGGCTGCTGATACGCAGCGCCGATCTGCACGGCTGTGAGTTCGGAGAGAACCTGCTCGGCATAGCGAGAGCCGGCGCGGGCTACAACAACATCCCGACGGAGGAGTGCGCCGAGCGCGGCATAGTCGTTTTCAACAGCCCCGGCGCGAACGCCGAGGCCGTCAAGGAGCAGGAGATATGCTCGCTCGTCATGGCATCACGCGATATCCTCGGCAGCATCGACTGGGTGCGCTCCATCGCCGAGCGCGGCGATGAGATACCCGCGCTGGTGGAAAAGGGCAAGTCGGCGTTTGCCGGCCCGGAGCTTCTGGGCAAGACTCTCGGCGTGGTCGGCCTCGGTGCGGTCGGTGCGCTGGTCGCGAACGTCGCGCTGGAGCTGGGCATGGAGGTCTACGGCTATGACCCGTTCATGTCGGTAGACGCGGCGTGGCGGCTCTCACGCGAGGTCATCCGCGCGGAGAACATCGAGACGATATACGAAAACTGCGACTATATAAGCATCAATGTCCCCTACACGGAGACGACGCATGAGATGTTCAACGCCGCCGCCTTTGCGAAGATGAAGCAGGGCGTGCGCATAGTGAACGAATCGCGCGCGGAGGTCGTGGACGATCTGGCGATGACGGAAGCGCTGAAGAGCGGCAAGGTAGCAAAGTATGTGACGGACTTCCCGAACGAGGTGATACTCAAGGCACCGAACGTTATCGCGATGCCGCACCTCGGCGCATGCACACCGGAGAGCGAGGACCGCTGCGCGGAGATGGCAGCGCAGGAGCTGTACGATTACCTCGCAAACGGGAACATAAAGAACTCCGTCAACCTCCCGGACGCGACGCTCAGCCGCATGGGCGTGTGCCGCCTGTGCGTCATTCACCGCAACGTGCCGCGAATGATCACGCGCATCCTCGACTATATCAGCGACCTGAACATAAACGTCGAGCACATGATAAACAAGCCGCGCGGCGAGTACGCATACACGATCGTCGACCTCGGCGAGAAGATAGGCGAGGAGACCGCCGCATCGATCCGCGCGATGAGCGACGTGCTCCGCGTGAGAGTGATATAAGGTATAAAGTGAATCCCCCGCGGCATCCGTTCGGACGCCGCGGGGGATTTGCTGTTTGTGTGCGATTTTTTGTCAGGCCGTCTCGCGGGTAAAGGTAATTTCGCCCTCGGTCAGTCCCTCTCCGCTCATGGAGAAGGTGTCGCTGTCACTGTCGTATGTAGCGGTCTCAGACTCGGTACCGAGGGTAAGGGTGATATCGCCGTTCTCGACGTTATACGCGCCGGTGAAGCTCATAGAATCGTATATCGATATGAGCGTGTCGCGGGAAACAAGAGAGTCAAAATAATCCCCGATGGTAATTCCGGACTCGATGGCGAATAATTCATCGAGATCGGATGTGCCGTAATAAGCCTCCACGTCCTCCATTGTAAGGCCATTGTCGGTTATCGACTGACGCAGCGTATCCTCCATCGTTATCTGAAAGCCGTCCTTGAGAGCGGCATGAAACGGATCGACAAAGGCGGAGGAATCATAGCCCAGAATGAATGTTCCGCTATCGGTGAACTCGGCCTTGAGGACGAGGACACAGTTATCGAAATTGCAGTTGGTGGCCAATGCGGCAACATCCATGTTCCCAGAGAGCGCGTCAAAAACAGCCTGCACGACATCTGCGATATCCACGCTGCCGGACACCCATTTGCCGACGAGCTTTGCGCTGAGCATATGATCGTCACAATCCTGTTTGAGTTCGGCTGAGTTCTTGTAGCTGCCGAGTTCATCGAATTGCCCGGCGGCAGTCTCATAATCTCCGCTGTCATAAGCGGCCCTTGCGACTTGATAGCCGCATTCGTCGGCAAGCTCCGCGCTGTCCTTATAATCGCCGAGGGCGATATACATCTCCTGCGCGGCGGCATAGTCACCGTCGTTTTTAAGCTTTTCGGCCTTCTTGTAGTCGATCATGCTGCACCCGGCGGCACTGAGCATGAAGGCGGCAATGAGCAGCACGGACAGTGTTTTCTTCAGCTTATTCACGTTCATCTTCCTTTCTGTATATCTGATCGTACGGTTTCCGAAATAGCTGATTTCAATATACCATGTGCAGAACTAAAAAGCAAACCTTTTATGGCTTGCTTTTTACATATTTATTCTTCCGCATTACACTATAGCCGTCAGCAGCAGGTAATAGCCGATCATCAGCAGCGCGAACACCAAGGACGCGGGGATGGTCTTGCGTATAAGCTGCCCCATGGTGATTTTGAAGTAATCCGACGCGACGACGAGGCAGACATGCACCGGGGAGATAAGGCTTGCCGCGTGGCACATGCACATGAGCAGAACCATCAGCGGTATGCCGCCGTCGAGCGTGGAAAAGGCCAAAGGCGTACCGAGGGCGATGATGCCGTTGCTGCCGCTTATCGCGCCGCCGACGAAGAACATGATCGCGAACACGAGCCACTCCGGGATCGGCAGCGTTGAAAGCACGGCGGGCAGCAGGGTGAGCACACCGGTGTAGGAAATAAACTCCTTGAGCACGAGGATGAGGAAGGTATTGAGCAGCAGCTTTACCTCAAAGGCGCTGACGAGGAAGCCTTTAAGCTCCGCAAAGCTGAAGCGGTACACGAACGCCGCGAGGACAATGACCGTGAGCACCGCCGTCACGACCTGAAAATCGAAGGCCAGTATCAGCACAAGTATAAGCATCAGCGACCAGAGGTGCTTCACAAGGTTCAGCGCGTCGCGGGCGTGGTTTTCGCTGCGCGGTGTGCCGGGGTCGCGCGGCAGACGGAGAAAATACGGAAAATACCCGACGAGGGCAAGGATGAGCATCGGTATTATCATCCCGAGCATAAACCTGCCGAGCGGCTGCCCGGACAGGCTCGCCATCAGCAGCACGCCTGTGTAGGTCGGGAGCGTACTCTCCGGGATATGACGGAACCAGCTCGTGACGAAGGCCTGCTCCTTGGGGTCGAGATAGCCGTCGGTCGAGTCCTTCACGATGTCCGCACAGAGTATCATTGCTGCGGCGGAGGGCAGCAGCCCGATGAAGAGAGGAGCGCCCGCGGCGTTGACGCGCCGGTTGTGGAAAAGGCCGTTGAGGTCGAGCTGCGCGAGCTTTATCTGGCTGCGCGCTTCGAGCATACGCTGGAGATAGGTGATGAGATAGAGAGAGACGAGCACCGAAAAGGAGTTCCAGTCCGTGAACACCCGCGCAGTCTGGCTCAGTATCGCCCTCGGCAGGATGCGGTAGAGGAGCGCCGCCGCGATGAGCGCGCCGAGTATGGCCTGATAGAGCGGGCGCTTGAGCGCGAGGAGGATCACGATCACAAGAAAGACGATACCGAGAAAAACGAGCTGCATAGTTTTACTCCAATCAAGGGTAGAATTTGAAGAAATTATATCCTAACTGTGTACATAAAGTCAACAATTCCGGCAGCTATCGACATGAACGCGATTATATGATAAAGTAATAACAAAAATTACATGGCACTTTTTACATTTTTTACCGTCTATAATGTAAAAGGCATGATAAGGAGGCGGCGATATGAAGCACAGCCGCGTTATAAATACCCTCATACTGATTTTCGGCATCCTCTGCCTGCTGTATTATTTCGGCATGGGCTTTGCCGTGCGCTTCGGGCAGTCGCTGCTGTTCCTGTGGCTGCTGGCGGGGCTTGCGTGCATCGCGCGCTTTGTGATATTTGACCGCAGCATACGCACCGGAAAGCCGCTGCCGTTTTCAGACAGACTCCTGAAGATAGTCCACATCTGCATTGCCGTGGGTTTGGCGGTGTTCGTGTTTGCGGAGTGCTTCATCTGCTCCGGCGCGTTCGTGAAGCCCGAAGCGGGGCTTGACTGCATAATCGTCCTCGGCGCAAAGGTCAACGGCACGGAGCCGAGCGGCGCGCTCGCGCAGCGGATAGACGCGGCGGCGGAGTATCTCATGGCAAATCCCGATACCGTCTGCATCGCGTCCGGCGGGCAGGGGGACGACGAGGGCATCAGCGAGGCAGAGTGCATCCGCCGCTACCTCATAAACTACGGCATAGACCCGGAGAGGGTGCTCCTTGAGGACAAGTCTACCAGTACGCTGACGAACATCGAAAACAGCCTGAAGCTGCTGCCCGAGGGGGCGGAGAACATCGGCATCGTCACGAACGATTTCCACATCTTCCGCGCGCTTGCGACGGCGCGGCACGTGTCGGCGCTGAACTTCAGCGGCATACCGGCGCCCTCCACGGGCTACGGCTTTACGCACTATGCCCTGCGTGAGTTCTTTGCCGTCGGCGCCGGACTCATCAAGGGTGAGCTCAGCTTCTGAGAAGAAAAAACGCGATGCGCTCCGCCGGCAGAGAAAGCCGCAAGAGTGATCGGATGAATATGGCATTTGCGACTGAAACGTAAAATACACCGCCCCGGTTCCTATGGGGAATGGGAATCGGGGCGGTGTATTTGTTATGCGCGCCGTTTATACGTGACGAAGCAGTAGTGTATATCGCCCTCGCTCTGCCAGCGCTCTTCATCGATCCGCTCCCAATTGGGGGAAGAATCGAGGTTTTCAAAATAACTGTCGGACTGCGGGGTGAGGTCTATCTTCGTGACGTGTACCGTGTCGAGATACGGCATGAACTGTCGGTAGACCGACGCGCCGCCGATAACGAGGCAGCGCTCATATTCTGCCGCCAGCGTCAGCGCCTCCCCAGTGCTGTGCGCGACCTGCGCGCCGGCAACTTCGATATCCTGCCGGGTGACGACGATGTTGTGCCGCCCCTTGAGCGGCCTGCCGCCGGGGAAATCGCCCAGCGTTTTCCGCCCGACGATGACGGCGGCGCCGTCCGTCAGCTCCTTAAAGTGGGCGCGGTCGGCCTTGAGCACGACGGGCTGAGTCCCGCCGCTGCCGATGCCCCAGTCTGAATATACCGCGACTATTGCTTCCATGGCCTTACACCGCGACGGGGATAGTCCCCTTGAAGTCGGAATATTCATAGCCCTCCATGCTGAAGCTGTCGCGCGTGAATTTATAGAAATCGTCGACCGCGGGGTCGATGATGAATTTCGGAGCGGGCTTCGGCTCGTTTTTTATTATCTCCTCGACCGCGGGGACGTGTCTGTCATATATATGCGCGTCGGCAATGACGTGGATGAATTCACCCGGCTTGAGCCCCGAGACCTGCGCGAACATCATTGTCAGCGCCGCGTACTGCACGACGTTCCAGTTGTTCGCGGTGAGCATATCCTGCGAGCGCTGGTTGAGAATGGCGTTGAGCCTGTCGCCGGTGACGTTGAAGGTCATCGAATAGGCGCAGGGGTAGAGCGCCATCTCGGAGAGGTCGGCAAAGGTATATATATTCGTCATTATGCGGCGGGAGGCGGGGTTGTTTTTTAGATCCCACAGGACCTTATCCACCTGATCCATGTCGCCCTGCGGATAGTGGTGCTTCACGCCGAGCTGATAGCCGTAGGCTTTGCCGATGGAGCCGTTTTCATCTGCCCATGCGTCCCACACGCGGGTGCGGAGATCATGGACGTTATTGCTTTTGAGCTGCCATATCCACAGCAGCTCGTCTATCGCGGACTTCCAGTAGGTGCGGCGGAGCGTGAGTATGGGGAACTCCTCGGCCAAATTATAGCGGTTTATTATCCCGAATTTCTTTATTGTGTGCGCGCTCTGCCCGTCGTCCCACTTCGGGCGGACAGGGCGGTCGGTATCCCATATGCCGTTATCGAGGATATCGCGGCAGTTCTGGATGAATATTTCGTCTGCTCTGCTCATGGCTGTGTGACCTGCCTTTCGATTAACTGCCGCCTATTTTATCATGTCTGCCGGGCTTGGTCAATCACCACCGACGATGCTGCGGAATACACTGGTTTGGAGGTGGTGCCTATGAAATTCGCTGTCATCGGAGGCGACCGGCGCTCCGCGTGGCTATGCGCGCTGCTTGAGGGAGACGGGCACAGGGTCTATACCTATGCGCTGGAAAAGGCGGAGCTGCCGAAGGAGGTGCCCAAAGCGGGCTGTCTGCAGGGCTGCGTGTACGGCGCGGACTGGGTGATACTGCCGACACCGGCGGAGCGCGGCGGCGTACTCAACGCGCCGTATTCATCGGAGCAGCTGAGGCTTGAGGAGATTATCTCGGCGCTGTGGCCGGGGCAGGTGCTGTGCGGCGGAAAGCTCAGCCAGAGTACCGCCGTCGGCGCTGTGCGCGCTGGATTACAGGTAGTCGACCTGATGCAGCGGCGGGATTTCGCCGTCGGGAACGCAGCCATTACCGCGGAGGGCGCGGCGGAGCTTATGATGAAGAGCGGCGAGCGCTGCCTTTGGGGCAGCCGCGTGCTCGTGACCGGCTGGGGCCGGGTGGCCAAGATACTCGCGCTGCGGCTGTACGCCCTCGGCGCGCTCGTCACCGTTGCCGCGCGCAAGGACGGCGACCGCGCAATGGCGCGCGCACTCGGGCTCGACAGCTGCGACTTTGACGGGATATATGAGCAGGCGGAGGAGTTCGACTTCGTTGCGAACACCGTACCGGCGCGGGTGCTGGAGGATGATCTGCTTGCGCTGCTGCGGCCTGACACGGTGCTGCTCGAGCTTGCATCACCGCCGGGCGGCTTTGACGCGGAGCAGGCGCGAAGCCTTGGCCTGCCGGTGCTTGCGGCTCCGGGGCTGCCGGGAGTCTATGCTCCATACACCGCGGCGGAGCTTATGAGGGAGACGATATACACGATCATCAGCGAGGGGGATGAATGAGCATGGAGAACAAAAAAAGAATAGGCTTTGCGATGTGCGGCTCATATTGTGCATACAGCCGGGTGTTCGAGGAGGCGGAAAGGCTCACGGAAAAATATGAGCTTATCCCGATAATGAGCGAAAACGCAGCGGAGACGGACAGCCGCTTCGGCGCAGCCTCGGAGAACATCAAGCGGCTGATGCAGATAACCGGGCGGCACGTTGTGACCACCATAGCCGAGGCGGAACCGCTCGGCCCGCGCGAACCGATGGAGGCGATGGTCATTGCGCCGTGCACGGGGAATACTCTTGCAAAGCTTGCAAACGGCGTGACCGACACCGCCGTCACTATGGCGGCAAAGGCGCACCTGCGAAACGGACGACCGCTTGTGATAGCCTTTTCGACAAACGACGGTCTTTCCGGTTCGGCGGAGAACATCGGCAGGCTCCTCAACCGCAAGAATGTGTACTTCGTACCGTTCAGGCAGGATGACGCGGCAAAGAAGCCGCGCTCGCTGCAATCGGACTTCGGACTTATCGACCAGACCGTTGAGGCAGCACTGCGCGGCTGGCAGATACAACCGATAATAAAAAATTAGATATAAAGAACCCGCTGACGTTTTACGGCAGCGGGTCTGCTTATTTTCCAAGTCGATGTATGAGATATGGTATGGCCTGCTCAAAGTTCACGCCGTACCAGTTGGCGTTTTTATCCGAGATGGTATATTTGATGCACTCAAGAGTGTAGTCCGCGGCGAGCGCCAAGGCGTCGGGGATACTCCAATTATTCAGCACAGCGCCCGCAACGGTCGAGGCGAAGAGGTCGCCCGTGCCGTGGAACACGCCGGGGCAGCGCTCCCGGAAATAGCTGAAGTATTCGCCGCTTACGCTGTCATAGGAGACGATGCCGAGCTTATCCTCCTCGAAGCTCACGCCGGTTATCGCGCAGACGGACGCGCCGAGCTGGGCAAGGCCGCGCAGGAGGGAGCGGATATATTCACGGTCGTATTCCTCGCGGTATTCGGCTCCGAGCAGGAGGCAGGCCTCGGTGATATTCGGCAGGATGATGTCCGCACCTTCGCACAGCCGCGCCATTTCGCGAGGGAAGTCCGCATCAAAGCCCGAATAGAGCCGACCGAAGTCCGCCATTGCCGGGTCGACGATGATTTTTGCATCCTTGCCGAAGTCATCAAAGAAGCCTCGGACGACGTCCACCTGCCGGGGCGAGCCGAGGTAGCCGGTGTATACCGCGTCAAAGCGCAGGCCGAGACGCTTCCAGTGCTCAGCGGTGGCGGTCATTTCGCCCGTCAGGTCGCGGAAGGTGAAGCCCTCAAACTGCGAGTGCGCAGAGAGCACCGCTGTTGGCAGCACGGCACACTCGACGCCCATGGCGGATATGACCGGCAGCGCCGCCGTCAGCGAGCATTTGCCGATATCGGATATGTCCTGTATGCTTACTATACGCTTCATGTATTCTCCGTCTTGACTTATTTCAAAAAGGATTATATTATAAATCTGGCATTGCCGATACTGTCAGATAAGGAAAGAATTATATAACCAGATGAAATACCAGATAGACAAAAGCTCCGGGGTGAGCGCGTATATGCAGCTGTATGACCAGCTGCGGCGGGACATTGCCCGCGGCAGCGTCAAGTACGGCGAGCGCCTGCCGTCAAAGCGGCTGCTCGCGGGGGAACTCGGCGTGAGCCTGATAACGGTCGAGCACGCTTATGCGCTGCTGGTCGACGAGGGCTACGCCGAGGCGCGCGAGCGCAGCGGGTACTTCGCGGCCTTCGGCGGCAGGGCGGAGACTTCGCCATCCCGCGCGCTGCCGGTGCAGGACACGGCGCCCCTGCGCGTACCGGAGGACTTCCCGTTCTCGGTGCTCGCAAAGGTGATGCGCCGGGTGCTGACGGAGTACGACCGGCGCATACTGATGAAGCCGCCGGGAGCCGGCTGTGCGGAGCTGCGCGCGGCGATAGCGGCGTATCTTGAGCGCAGCCGCGGCGTTGCAGTGAGCCCGGAGCGGATCATCATCGGCTCAGGCGCGGAGTATCTTTACTCGCTTATCGCGCAGCTCCTTGGCGGGGAGCGCGGCTTCGCGCTGGAAAAGCCCTGCTATGAGGTGATACGCCGGGTGTATGAGGCAAACGGCGTGGAGTGTACGGAGCTCGCGATGGGGGAGGACGGGATAATCTCGTCCGAGCTTTCAGGCTGCGCGGCGGGGGTACTGCACGTGACACCGTTCAACAGCTACCCGAGCCATGTGACCGCCACCGCCAGCAAGCGGCACGAGTACGCGCGCTGGGCGAGGGCGCACGGGGCGTATATCGTCGAGGACGATTACGATTCGGAGTTCTCCTCGGTCACGCGGCAGATAGACACGATCTATTCTCTCACGCCGGAACGGGTGATATACGTCAACACCTTTTCAAAGACCCTCGCGCCCGCGATGCGCACGGCGTACATGGTGCTGCCGGAGGAGCTGATGGCGGAGTATACGCGCAGGCTCGGCTTCTATTCATGCACCGTCCCGGCCTTTGAACAGTATGTGTTGGCGGAGTTCATAAACGGCGGGGAGCTTGAGCGCTATATAAACCGACGCAGAAGGATACTCCGGCAGGAGAAAAAAGAAAAATAAAAGTATCCCCGGAGCTGCGGATATGCGGCTTCCGGGGCATTACTTTTATCACTTGTTGTAGTTTGCGTACATGGTGTCGGTAGCTTTGCGGATGGCGGCGGTGACGTCAGCGACCTTGCCGGCGTCCCACTCGGAGGGCTCGGCGCGGAGGAAGGAGGTCTTGTCCACGCGGTTATCGAAGATGCCGATGGGGACATGGTAAGTGCGGCCGTGGGCGTTCACGGTGACGGTGTTCTCGACCTCGGTGTTGTTCACGAGGTACTCCATATCGTCGCAGCCGTAGTCGCCGAGCATGACGGCCATAGGCACACCGTGATGGAGGTTCGAGCCGGGATCGTTCGGGTCGGCGCGGTCGGAGTTCTTGCGGCGGGATTCCTCGGGAGTTACCCAGATATAGAGGATAACGGCGTTTTCAAGGATCTCGGGGCAGAACATCGGCAGAGAGTACTGATAGCCGAAGGTGCCGGTCAGCGGCATGGAGGAGCCGTCAGGTCCGCCGCGGGCGCACTCGATGATGATGGTCTTGTTCTCAAAGGACTCGGGGTACCCGGCGTGCTTTTCATCGAGCATGGCGCGGGCTTCATTTTCAAGGATCTCGGCGAGCTTTGCGCGCACACCCTCATCCAGCAGGCCGAGGCGCGGCGGGATGCCGGCGACGAGACCTGCGCGGTCATAGCGGTCAAACAGCAGCTGTGCGGCGGAATCGGTCTTGACGATGTTGCGGTTCATGAGATCGTGATAATCCTCATTGAGCAGGGCGCAGAGCGTGCCCCAATCGCGTCCGTCGATGAAAGGCTCCTCGCCGGGGTAGAAGATGCGGGGCTGACCCATGGCCTGAAGCTCATTATCGATGCGGCGCATCATGTGGACATAGGGGAAGTCATCGAGCTGGAGGTTTTCGCCGATGTGGAACTCATTCTGGAGCCGCTCGGGCTCGACGTTTGCCATGAAGTTTCTGACCTCGGACTTGCCGGAGGCGGGGAGCGCCTGAAGCAGGACGACCTTAAAGACTTTGTTTTCCATGTTGTTCTCCTTGATTCAATAAATAATATTAAGCCACTTTGTTTTATCGACCGTGATGTCCTTATGACGCAGGACATAGTCGATTATAAGCTCCGCGATCTCGGTAGGCTGCTCGCGCAGCACCCCGCACTCGGTATAGACGCCGTAGCCGCCGGCACCGGAGGCACGGTAATTATTCATGCAGAGCGAGAGAGAGCGCGTGTCGTCAAGCTCCTCGCCGTGCCAGAGGATGGACGTGACCCTGTCGCCGACCGGGCGGCGCAGGTCGAAGGTGACATTTACACCGGAGATATAGTCATAATTGAAGTGCTGCACGATGGGGTGCAGGAAGCTTTCACTGACGGATATCTGCCCGTCCGCGACGAGGGTGAAGTATTCGGCGCTGCGTTCGAGGGCGCGCTTTAACTGTGCGCGGTTCACGGCGAGGGTCACGAGCGTGTTCGGGAAAATATAGGTCGAGACGATGTCGCGCACGGTGACGTTCTTATCAAAGCCGCGCACGGTGTTTGCAAGGCTCGCGCATGAAATGTCCGCGCCCGAGGCTTCGAGCTGCACCTGATTGAAGAAGTTCGCGATCAGCGAGCCGTTCAGCGCCATGTCGAGCGGATCGGAGGGGGTGAGCGCGGTATCAAGATGGCCGACGGGGCGGTCGAGCCATGCGGAGGTCTCCTTATCGATAGGCGCAAGATACTCCTCCGCAGCGGGGAGCGGCTGCTCCGACGGCCTGCACAGGCGGCTCTCCGCCGTGATGGTATCGCCGACTGTGACGTCCATGCGGATATATGCCGCGGCCTTGTCAGGCGGCTGGCAGGTGTAGGTGCCGTTCAGGCACAGGTTCTCGACCGGCATATGCTGGTGCCCGGCGAGGAGGATATCAAAGCCGAGCTCATTGCATATACGGCAGCCCTGATTTTCATCCGTTGTGTATAGCGGCGCGCCGGTGCGCAGGTCGTTTTCAAAGCCGCCGTGGTAGATGCAGACCGTGAGGTCGACCTGCTGCTGTTTTAGCTCCGCATAGGCTTCGGCTGCGGCGGTGAAAGCATCGGTCACGGTGATGCCATCAAGGTTTGCGGGCTGCTCCCACTGGGAGACAAAGTGCGTCGTGACGCCGGTCAGGCCGACACGCAGACCGTTCTGGAGCGTGACGACCGCGATGCGGCGCACGCCCGCTATGCCGCCGATGTTTGCGCAGAGGCACACGGCGTCAAGCTCGCGCAGATAGCGCTCTATCTCGGCCTTGCCGTAGTTAAAATCGTGATTGCCGAGGGTGACGAAGTCATAGCCGCCGAGGTTCAAAAGCCGTGCCGGGACACAGTCCCCGTCACGGCGCTGACTGTAGAGATAATAGGTCAGGGGGCTGCCCTGAAGGATATCCCCGCCGTCGATGATGAGGGTATTGCCGTCGTTGGCAAAGCCGTTCATGCAGTTGGCAAGACCCGACTGCGCGCTCTTGCCGCTGGCATAGTCGACGGGGGAAAAGTAACCGTGGACATCGCTTGTATAGTATATCGTAAGCTTACGCTGCATGGTGATCCTTTCGTAATAATATCCCTGCGCCATGCGCAGGGATATTGGTTTTATGCGCCGTGGGCGAGCTTTCTGCGGATGCGGGTGGAGATAAACTCGATAATGAGCACCAGCACCATGAGACCCCATACGAAGGAGCCGACCATTGCCCAGCGGCGGCTGTTGAGGCACTGCACCAGCGACGCACCGATGCCGCCCGCGCCGACGATACCGAGGGTAGTAGCGTCCTTGAGGTTGATATCGAAGCGGTAGATGGTGGTGGAGATAAAGCTTGCGGTGAGTTGGGGGATGACGCCGTAGCGGATCTTCTGGAACGGCGTGCAGCCCATGGCGTCAAGGCTTTCGAGGATGTGCGTGTCAAGGTCCTCGATAGCGGTGATGTACATCTTGGAGATCATGCCTATCGAGCAGACCGACTGGGTGATAACGCCGCAGGCGGCGCCGGGGCCGGTGACGCGGATCCACATGAGCGCCCAGACGATGCTCGGGATGGTGCGGATCATAAGGATGAGGACGCGCACAACGTATGCCACGGGCTTCGGCATGATATTGAACGACGCGAGGAACGCAAAGGGGATGGCGAGGATCGCGCCGAAGAGCGTGCCGAGCACCGCGATGGCGATGGTCTGGAGCAGCAGATACGGCACGTCGGAGTCACCGGAGCCGAACATCAGATCGGTATCCGGATGGAAGACGCCGTGGACGACGCCCTTTGCGACCTCGGTACCGGTCGCGGTAAGGCCGGTGAAGTGGATATCATTGGCGGACCAGCCGATGAGCACCGCGATGATGAGGACTATCGCCGTGTACAGCAGCCACTTGCGCGGTCGGTTCGCGTACATTTCCGCGACGGTGAGCTTGCGGTCGAGGGTCTCTTCAAGCATTTCTATCTTGTTTTTCTTACTCATTGCGCGTCTCCTTTCAGCTCAGCTTCTTGCGAAGATATTCGCTGAAGAAGTCAATGGCAACGACGACGACGAACAGCGACAGCAGCACCATGCCAAGGCTATTGTAGTCACGCCAGCCGATGCGCTCGTTTATAGTGATGCCGAGGCCGCCTGCGCCGACGTAGCCGAGGATGGCGGAGGCGCGGATGTTCATCTCAAAGCAGTAAAGACTGTGGCTGAGATAGACGGGCAGGATCTGCGGCACGCAGGCAGACCAGAAGGCCTGAAACTTGTTTGCACCGAGAGCCTCCATGGCCTCGAAAGGCCCCATGTCGATGGTCTCGATGCTCTCGAAGAGCATCTTCGCGACAATGCCGAAGGTGAAGATCGCGATGGCGACGGTGCCGGAGAAGGTGCCGAGGGAGAAGATGAGCGCGCAGACGAGCGCGATGATAAGAGTCGGCAGGGTGCGGATCAGCGCGAGGATGAAGCGGAAGAAGCTGACCAGCGGGAGGCTGCGGTTGATGTTGCTGGAGGAGAGGATCGCGACAGGCAGCGCGAGGACGCAGCCGATGACCGTGCCGAGGACGGACATCTTGATGGTATCAATGAGCGGGGAGATGACCTTCGGGAAAAACTCCCAGTTCGGCTGGAAAATTTTGGCCAGCAGGTCGAGCATCTTACTGAATTTATGTATGACGACGGCAATATCAAAGCCGGTCATCCTGAGCGAGAGCCATATGGCCAGCGCGAGCAGCACGACGATCAGCGGGGCGCGGCTGCGGCGGCGGCGAACGGAATGGCCGTTTGCAAGAGTAATGACCTGGGGCTTGAAGATCTTGTCATACAGAGTCTCTTTATAGAGAACGGCGGAGTTTTCGTTATCCATGCGCTCAGCCCTCTGCCTTGACCTGCGGTATCTCGCCTTCGCCCTCGCCCATGGTGGGAGCCTTGGCACCGTTATAGACCTCGTCTATCTGCTCCTGAGTGATGGTGCTGGCGGGGCCGTCGAAAACGATCTCGCCCGCGCGGATGCCGATAACGCGGTCGCAGTACTTGAGCGCAAGGTCAACATGGTGGATGTTGAGGAGGATGGAAATTTTATATTCCTTATTGATGCGCACAAAGTCCTGCATGACCTGCTTTGCGGTGATGGGGTCGAGCGAGGCGACAGGCTCATCGGCAAGGATGATCTTCGGGTTCTGGTTCAGAGTGCGCGCAAGCGCGACGCGCTGCTGCTGGCCGCCGGAGAGCTGGTCGCAGCGGGTGTAGGCCTTGTCAAGAATGCCGACCTTATCAAGGCTTTCGAGCGCGTGCATTTTCTGCTCCTTGGAGAAGATGCCGAAGAGCACCTTGAAGAAGGGCATATCGGGCACGTCGGCAGTCAGCACGTTCTTGATGGCGGTGCTGCGCGTGACGAGGTTGAAGCTCTGGAAGATCATGCCGACCTTGCGGCGGTAGCGGCGAAGCTCCTTACCGCGCAGGGAGTCGACCTCAACGCCGTCAACGGTGAGCTCACCCTTGGAGATATCATGCATACGGTTGATGCAGCGCAGGATCGTGGACTTGCCCGCACCGGACAGGCCGATGATCGCAACAAATTCACCCTGCTCGATCTGAAGATTGATGTTCTTCAGCGCGGTGAAGCCGTTGGGATAGGTCTTGTAAACATTCTTGAATTCTATCATGCTGCGACTCTTTTCTCTTTCAATATGGATTTCAGTTCCTATTAGCTGACAGGAAAACACAGAAAACTGTGCTCTCCTGTCGGATAACAAACCGCGTAAAAAGATTTAGGAAAACAGCGCCCTGTAGGGCAGGGCGCTGTTTATTAGGTGCTTTGAGCTATCAGTCGGAGACTGCGGTCAGAGCCGCGCGGGCGCCGTCGTAGTCGGAGTCAACAGCCTTGGCATAGCCGGTGTGGCTGTAGACGGAGAAGATCGCCTGACCCTCATCGGTGTTGATGATGTTGATGAAGCAATCCTGCAGAGCTGCGACGAGCTCGGGAGTGTAGTACTGGCTCTCCTTGGAGATAGCGACGGTGTCATTGTAGATACCATCGGTGACGCCGATGACATTCAGTTCGTTCCAGATGCTGTCGGAACGGCCCATGCCCTGCTTGCCGGTCTCATCCTGCTGATCGGTGGGGAGCATCCAGCTGGCCTCGTAGTCGTTACGGCCGTCAGCGTAGCAGACGATGATGTCGACCTGCTCAGCAGCAGCATAGGAGAAAGCGGTGCCGTAGCCGGAGTCAAGAGGAATGACGTTGGAGAGGTCGGAGATCTTCTTGCCGTCGTAGTTTTCCATCAGCCACATGGAGGGGTAGATGTAACCGGCGGAGGAAGAGGTCTTCTGAACTGCCCACTTTGCCTTGTCGAGGTCTTCCCAGGTGAGCTCTTCACCGGCTGCGACCTTGGCTGCCAGTTCCTTGCCGTACTCGGAAGGAGTTGCATAGATCAGGGAGCGGTAGTAGGTGACCTGAGGACCGTTCTTCTGGGTGGCGTTGGCTTCGCCGTTCCAGGTGGTGGGGTCGGTGCTGTCGTTGGACAGGCCGTTGCGGGTAGCGGTGAGGATGACGTCGACATCATCGGAGTAGAGGGCGTAGGTGCCGCCGGGGAGCCAGCCGAGGTCGATAGAGCCTGCGGACATAGCCTCGCCGGTAGCATCGTAGCTGGTGCCGACGGTGATGTCTACTTCGTCGATGTCATAGCCGAGGTTTGCCATCTCAGCCTTGACGAGCTCGGGCAGATCCTTGGTACCGGTGATGATAACATCGGCGTCCTTGGAAGGAACGAACTCGAGAGTCAGCTTGTCGAAGTGGGGCCTTGCGGGCTCAGCATCGGCAGCGGGCTCAGCTGTGGGGGCTTCAGTAGCAGCGGGAGCCGCAGACTGACCGCAGGCGCAGAGGGCGAACATCATAACAAGTGCGAGAAGCAGTGCTATGGTCTTTTTCATTTCTTGTTTTCCTCCATAAAATTTATATTCATGGCCAAAGGCCGATGAACCGGATATGGGCGGCGCGGGAAAAGAACCGTGTCGGAACCGGTCATGTCCCGTACCCGTGCACAATATACCACATGTTGCGAGCCTTTATAATAGGCAGCACAACATTTTACATTTTTACCATCAAGTGACAAGGACACATACGGTTTTGACGGGCAGAAAAACGCCCATGCCGCTTCAAAGCCCTTGCCAATACACCAAGTATTGCCTGCGGGCTTTTCATTGCCTGAACGCATTTCTGCTCCGGCAAAACTGCTTGCACCTGACAGCGATGGGTTTTTGTATGATTTTTTGTTTTTTGAGACGCAGACGGGCTGACGCCCGTCAAGGTGAAAAGGACAAAAAGCACCGGAAAGACACGCTGTCAGGCGTGTGTGCTCTTGTCACTTGATGGTAGTACCATACTTTTTACTTTGCCTATGGAGACGTAGCCGTTGAAGACGGCGTGGATATCGCTGCCCTCGGGCGCGCGGTCGGGGCTGAGCTGCTCGGCATAGGGGCGGAGGATGAAGGAGCCGTCGGGCTGCTCGGTCTTGTCATAGTGGTTATCAAAGACGCACAGCGGCGCGGGGATGCGCTCACGCAGGATACCGCGGCAGTCCTCAAGCGCACAGCCGGGGAAGTTCACGTTCCATATCTCTCCGCGGCCGATGGGGGAAGAGAGCAGCTCCTCAATGACGGGGACGAGGTACTTGTCCGTCACGTCGCTGCTGCCGTCATGCTGGGAAGAAAAGGCGATGGCGGGGATGCCGTTTATGAGCGCCTCCATCGCCGCGCCGACAGTGCCGGAATAGGCGATGTCAAAGCCGGTGTTGTAGCCGAAGTTGATGCCGGAGAAAACGACATCGGGCTTTACGGGCATGAGGAAGTTGACCGCGAGCTTCACGCAGTCGGCAGGCGTACCGCCGATGCTCCATGCGTCCATGACCGGCACGGGGAAAGCGGGGCGGCTCACGGGAAATTCGCCGAAAATTGTGAGCTTCTGGGACATACCGCTGCACTGGCTCGACGGCGCGGCGACCCAGACATTGCCGAACTTTGACGCGGCTTCGGCCAGACGGACTATGCCGGGGGAGTCGATACCGTCGTCATTCGCGATAAGGATATTGAGCTTGTCTTTCATTATATAAATGCTCCTTAGTGAATTAACGCTCTACATATTAGCACAGCGGAAAGATTTTAACAACTCCCGCCGCAGATGATACCGGCGATGCGCTCCGCACCGTCTTTAGGCAGGCAGGTGTCCTGCGCGCGCAGCATACGCGCGGCGGCGGAGGTATCATAGATGAGCCTGTCGGCAAAGCGGGCGGCTTCGTCGGTGCTGCGCGCAAAGTATGACATGCCGTGCGCGGCGAAGAACTCGGCGTTAAGAGTCTCGACGCCGGGGATGGCCATAGTGTGTACGAGCGGGACGCCGAGCACGGCGGCCTCGGAGCTGGAAATGCCCCCGGCCTTCGAGAGCAGCACATCGGCGGCGCGCATATAGACCGCGACCTTATCCGTAAACGGCACGGCCATGACGCCGCGCCCCTGATAACCGGATTCTATCGCGGCGCGCAGCTCCTCATTGCGCCCCGGAAGGACGCAGAGCAGGGAGTTTTCATCCGGGACGCGCAGGATAGAATCGCAGAGCGAGACCGCGTCGCCGCAGCCGATGCCGCCGGTCATGATGAGATATATCTTCTTATCCTCCGGCAGACCGAGCATAGCGCGGGCGTCTGTCTTGCTGAGCGGCAAAGAGAACTTGCGCGCGACGGGCATACCGGTGGTGAAGAGCCTGCCGGCCGGCAGACCGGCGTCGACACAGGATCTGCGCACCTCGTCATGCGGGAGGAAGTACCCGTCAAGCTCCGTCTCCGGGAGGAACGGGATGCAGGTATAGTCCGAGAGGATGCCGTAGCAGCGGACGGGGAAGCTCTCATGGCGGCGCAGGAAGGTCAGCGTCTCCATCGGAAACAGGTGGGAGCAGACGACCGCGTCATAGCCGTTCTCCGTCACAAAAGCGCTGAGCTGCCGCGCGTGGCGGAGGTTTGCGAGGTACACGGGGGAGGTGACACCGGTCGAGCTGTACATCTCACCGGCGTGGTACATCATGCCGAACACCTCAGGCGTGCGGGAGGAGATGCGGTTGAGGAGCTTATCGAAGCTGAGCGGGCCGGGATCGCCGAACATGTGCAGCATATCGAGGAATGATGTCTCATGCCCGGCGGCGTCCAGCGCCTCCTTGACGGCAAGCGCGCAGTGGTTGTGCCCCTCACCGGTCGAGCAGCTGAGAAGAAGTATTTTCATGCCGAAGCCCTCCTGACAGTTAGTGCCAATATTATATATGAATTACAGAACAAAGGCAAGGCGCGTTAAGCAGATGTAAAAAATTTCGGAAACGGTGAAACAAAATGGCGGGGGAGAACGTTATATATAATAATAGATCACATTACATAAAACGAAAGGAACACAGCCATGAAGAAAACAATATCTCTGATACTGACGGTGCTGCTGCTCGCATCACTGCTGACAGGCTGCGGGAGTGCGGAGCCAGCGGCACCCGAGACGACCGCCCAGCCGCAGACGATGAGCGTTGACGAGAGCGGCAAGTGGACAGGCCGCGGCGGCTGCTGCAAGCTTGAGATCACGGACGGGGAAGTGTTCTACAGCAGCATGAAGCGCGGCGAGGGAAACACCGTGTACAGCAGCGGCAGCAGCCTCATGAGCAGGGACGGCGCGGCGATCGGTGACGTGTGGGTCTATGCCTACGCCCCGGCGGCGGACGGAGTATGGTACGGCGAGTGGCAGGGCCTACGACGAGAACGGTCAGTACCGCTCCGACAGCCGCCTTGTGAAGCTCGGCATGGATGGTGCGGAGCTTGCCGTCTACGATGTCCCCGACCGCGTGGACGAGATATACCTCGGCGCGGACGGGCTTCTGTACGTCTGCGACACGATAGGCGATATGGCCGCGGTATATACGCAGGAGGGCGAGCGCCTCGGCAGTATAGACATTTCCGCTGCGCGCTTTGACCAATATTCTCTGCGCCTTGAGCAGAGCGGAGACGGCAGTATCTGGCTGCGCACGGAACAGGGCGGGAGCGGGTATGTGTACCCCATAGACAGCGCGGCTCTGACGCTCGGGACGGAATACGCCCTGCCGCAGAACACGCAGACACTGTACACCGGCAACGCGGAGCACCCTTTCCTGTGCGCGACGGATGAGGAGCTTTCATGGTGGTCTCCCGAGGGCGGCACGGAGCTGATACTCGTCTGGGAGGAGTGCGGCATAAGCGGTGGAGACGACATGCGGAGTATCATCCCGGACGGCGACGGCTTTATATGTCTCTACGCCGGCTGCCTTGCGCGCATCAGCCCCGCAAGCCCGGACGAGGTAAAGCCCAAGGTCGTGCTGACGATGGCAGCGCCGTGGGAGGAGAGCGCCGCGGACTTCAATATGCAGAGCGACGAATATTATGTAAAGGTAAAGGACTACAGCGAGGGCGGCGAGTTTGACACGGCCACGGCCTACACCCGGATGCTGACCGACATCGCTGCCGGGAACAGCGCCGACCTCTATCTCGGCCTTGACCTCATCGACATGGGCACGGATAAGTTCGGCTCAAACGGGCTGCTGATGGATATTTACCAGCTCATCGACGCTGACCCAGAGCTGAGCCGGGACGACTTCTGGCTGCTCGACGCGCTTGAACGGGACGGGAAGCTCTACCGGGTCATGGGTGAATTTGCGATAGACACCTATTACGGCTTTACCGACACCGTGGGCGACAGGTACGGCTGGACATGGGACGAGTACTTCGCCATGCAGGACGCGCTGCCAGACGGCGCGCAGATGCTCGGCTACCGCCCGGCGGATATGTTCATACGCAACTCACTATCGGGTTATCTCCGCGGCAATATAGACTGGGCGAACAGGACCTGCAGCTTTGACACACCGGAGTTTGTACGTATTCTCTCCGCCGCGCGTGACGGCAGCAATCCCAACGAATCCGCCGAGAACATGAACACCGTCGGCGACGTGTATCAGGCCATGGCAGACGGGCGGCTCATCCTGACGGGGACGTGGATGATCATGCCAGAGACGTTTGCCGAGGCGGAGAAAACCTTTGGACGGCGCATAAGCTACATCGGCTGGCCGACGCCCGACGGCGGCTGCGGCAGTTTCGTTGTCGCCCCGACGCGCACCTACGCGATAAGCGCGCAGACTAGGTGCCCGGAGGGCTGCTGGGCGTTTGCGAAATATATCCTGACGCAGAGCGGTGGCTGGGGGATGTCCATGTATAAGCCCGCACTCGAGGCGCAGGTGCGGGAGCTTCAGGGAGAACATAAAAACATGTGGGGCGAGACGGTTGGCGCAACGATGAACGCGGAGCAGGCGGCGGACTTCCTTGAGCTTGTCCGCAGGGTCGACACTGTGTGTATCCCCGACGGCAGCAGCATATATAAAATAGTGACGGAGAGCATGCAGCCGATGCTCGCGGGAGACAAGACGCCCGAGGAGACGGCAAAGCTCATCCAGTCAAAGATCAGCATATATCTCGCCGAGCAGGGATAAAAAATTTTTCTCCCATGCGGGAACAAAACCGGGATGCGCGCCGTCATATAAGCGCAAGGATGAAGTGAAGCTGTTTTGTAACGGAAATGGTTACAAAACATATTAAGAATCCTTAAGCGCATCCGGAAAGAAGGTCGATAAATTTGTACAAAGAACGGGAAATGTCAAATAAATAATATGGTTGTTTGACATAACACAGCAAATTGACACTTCAAAAATTCAAAACGGTTACAATTAGGAAAAAATAATTCGCAAATTCATTAAAAAAACTCTTGCATTTTACATAACATCGTGTTACATTATAGCTACACCGATGACCTGGGGGGAAAATCGTGAAGTATCCGGCCAAAGGTAATGTAAATTGGTGAGAATAAAAAACAGCAATATAAGGAGACGGAAAACATGAAAAAGGTTACCAAATTCTTATCCATCCTTCTTCTTGTCGCTATGTGCATGAGCCTGTTCGGCGGCAGCGCATATGCGATGGAGCTTGAAGGGGGAAATACTTCCAGTTCTGCACCGACGGCCGTGAACGATGGCGTCCAGTTCGGCGGCGACGATACGTATCTCGACGGCGGCAGCAGCGGCAGCACCGATCTTGAGATCTCGGAAGAGCCGACAAGCGGCCCGATACTCAAGGCACCTGTTAAGCCCACTGTGCCAAGTGGCGGCGAAGCGGAGATTAACGGCACCCAGTACGAGACTCTCGAAAAGGCTCTTGCAGCGGCAAAGTCAGGCGATACTATCAAGTTCGTAAATAATATCACCTCGAATTCTCCGCTTACCATCAGCACTGCGGTTACCATTGATCTTAATGATCTCACTTGGAATGTTAACGGCGGTCTGACTGTGAATGCAGCGGTCACCGTAACCGACGAAGGTTCTGCGAAAAACGGTCAGCTTTATATGAACTCTGTTGTTAACGTCAACAGCACCCTTACTTTCAAGAATATTGATCTCTACGCCGACAAGGGCTTCTCCGTATCAGCTTACGGCAAGGTCGAGATGAAGGATGTCCACTCCAAGGGCGACTACAACTTCTTCAAAGGCATGAATTCAAGCCAGATTCTTATTTACAGCGGCACGTTTGAGTTCAACCCTGCAGGCTTCATCGTACCCGGCACCATCATAGAAGAAAATAACGGCGCTTTTATTGTCAAAATCGACGAGGCCAGCACATATGAGGCGTCCATAGACGGCAAATTCTATGAGACCCTTCAGGCGGCGTTCGATGCAGCCTATAACGGCGCGACAGTCTATGTTATTCAGCAGACGGGCGACAACAAGCTCAGCGATGCAGCGCTCAATGGCAGCAAGAACATTATCCTCAACCTTAACAACGAGGAGATTACTGCGGGCAATATCACCGTCAACACCGGCAGCACGCTGACCATCATGAACGGCTGGATCGATCAGTCCATCGAAAACCATGGTACTCTTACCGTCAGCGGCAACGCTAAAGTCGCAACGCTCAGAGTAAAGGGCGGAGCCGCCTATATTAACGGCAAGGTCGATACCCTCAACACTGACGATGGCAGCACCTACATGTCCGACAGCAATGCGAGCATCGGCGAGATCAATGTTTACAGCAAGCCTAACCTCTATATCTCCGGCGGCACCGTCGGCAACATCAGTGAAAACACCACCGGCGCACCCAAGCTGGCCACCGGCGGTACATGGGGCAAAGAGTATGTTTCCGGCTACGTAGCAGACGGCTATGAGGCAGTGCAGGAGCGTGTAGGCGAGTGGATCGTCAAGGCCAAGGGCGCGGCTCCCGTAGTGCCCACTCCCACTCCCGGCATTCCGACCACGCCACCCTCTCCGACGGGCGCACCCGTGAGCGCGACAATCACTCTTGATAACGGCACCAGAGCATATCAGTACAACCAGCTCGGCAAAAACAATCCGGCCCTGCGCTTCACCGCAAACCCGGCCGGTAACGTCACCTACGTGACTGCGTACACCGCCTCCGGCGCACAGACCCTTATCGAGGGCACTCACTACAGCTACAACCGCCAGAACGGCCAGATCCTGCTCTACAGCACCTATGTTGAGAGCATCAAGGCTCAGACCGTCACCCTGTACTTCTACTTCAGCGGCGAGACTAACCCCGCATCCGCTACAGTATACGTTGTTCCTTACTACAGCCTGAACACCAGCAGCTACACCAGAAGCAGCGGCAGCGCCGTGTACTTCACTCTGTCCACCGGCTCCGCTTATGGCTACAGATACGGTACCTCCGCTGACTTCTCCAAGGCAACCGCACTTCCCGCAGGCAGCTACAGCGAGACCCAGAGCGGCAGCTACACCACTCTGCGCTTCACCAACAGCTTCCTGGATTCCCTTGCAAACGGCAGCTACTACTTCTTCTACGTGCTGGATAACAACAACACCCGTGTCTGCATGAACTCCGGCAATTCCGCCCTGCGCATCAGCGGCAGCGGCAGCCCCGTGGTACCGCCCACGATTGACGACTACATGGTCGACTACATCAGCGGCATCGACAGCTGGTACTCCGGAGATGAGAAGCTCGGCTTCAGGATCCAGCCCAACATCGGCAAGAACGGCGGCATTGCAGTCGACGGCTACAAGGTTCCCGGTGAGGACTATGTCGACCGCGGCACCGGCCTCATCTACCTCGGCATCAACTACCTCAACGATCTCGCTACCGGCTGGCACACCCTGACCGTGTACTACGACACGATGTTCCAGAACCCGAACAGGTCCATCCAGTTCTATGTCGGCCCGTCTCTCAAGGCCGTTGATACCGACAAGCACGTTATCAACAGCAGCAAGGATCTCAAGTTCGTCTGCTCCGACACCATCGACCCGAAGAACGTCAGAGTCGGCTCCGGCAACGGCTGGCTTGAAGAGGGCAGCCAGTTCACCATCAGCGGCAACGGCAGGTACATCACCCTCAAGGCGAAGTTCCTCAATGCCCGCACCGCAGGCGAGACCTACACCCTCAATGTCAAGACCACCAGCGGCGAGTGGACCAGCTGCAACTTCCGCATCCTGACCACCGCACAGGCGGCCTCCAGCCCGAGAACCGGCGATAACAGCAACATCGGCCTGTGGCTCGTGTTCATGGCAGTCTCCGGCGGCGCTGTCGCAGTCGCTCTGCCTAAGCTCAAGAAGGGCAAGGACTGATCCGGTAAATACGGAAGACAAAACAAACCAATAAATTCAGGCTCCCGGGTTTCGCCGGGAGCCTGAATTATTAACAGAACAGTAATTTATAATCGGTTGCAATATAGTCCCTTATGAAGTATAATACCAGCGCACCAAGGGGAGAGACTTCCCGGAGGTGCTGAAAGATGCTACCATCAATTGACAAGAGCACACACGCCTGACAGCATGTCTTTTTGGCGCTTTTTGCCCTTTTCGTCTTGATGGGTTACGACACATCTGCGACTCAAAAAACAAAAATCACACAAAAATCCATCACTGTCAGGTGCGCAGCAGTTTTGCCGGAGCAGAAAAGCGTTCA
>ERZ827043.40-NODE-40-length-140826-cov-15.535877_pt1 | contig 140826 bp, 143 predicted proteins | sample MGYA00519923_ERZ827043 | MGnify/ENA primary metagenome ERZ827043 (study PRJEB31778, sample SAMEA3449251) | human gut metagenome | biome: human gut; feature: human-associated habitat; material: faeces | place: United Kingdom | collected 2010/2012 ... | reverse complement strand
TAACTCCGCCCTCAGTAGACGTTAAGAAGAAAAAATACTGCCGTTTCAAAAAGAGCGGTATTAAGTACATCGACTACAAAGATCCCGAATTCTTGAAGAAATTCTTGAATGAGCAAGGTAAAATCCTTCCGCGTCGTATTACCGGTACTTCTTTGAAGTTCCAACGTCGTGTAGCTCAAGCTGTGAAGAGAGCACGTCACTTGGCGTTGCTGCCCTATGTAACTGACATGATGAAATAATAGGAGGAGGAAAGTATGGAAATTATATTGAAAGAAGACATTGTAAACTTGGGTTATAAGAACGATATCGTAACTGTTAAGTCTGGTTATGGTCGTAACTACCTCATCCCGACAGGTAAAGCTGTGATTGCTTCTCCTGCTGCAAAGAAAATGTTGGCTGAAGATTTGAAGCAACGTGCTCACAAATTGGAAAAAATCAAGAAGGATGCTGAAGCATTGGCAGCTAAATTGGAAGGCGTATCTTTGAAGATCGCTACTAAAGTTAGCTCAACCGGTACTATCTTCGGTTCTGTTGGTAACATCCAGATTGCAGAAGAATTGGCTAAGTTAGGTCATGAAATTGACCGTAAGATCATCGTTGTAAAAGACGCTGTGAAAGAAGTTGGCCAATATAAAGCTATCGTTAAGCTGCACAAGGAAGTTTCTGTAGAGATTCCTTTTGAAGTTGTTGCTGAAGAAGCATAATTTAAAAACTTCCTATATAAAAGAAGCCTGGTTTCCGGAAGGAGGCCGGGCTTTTTTATTACTGCATGTTAGTTCTAATTGTATTCTTTATCAATAAAGGTAATTGTTTTATCAATTAGTTCCATGTAGTGGCTGTATGTGAGATGCGGGTCATCATGTACAAAAGAGATTTGCCGCATGGCAGCAAAACCTTCTGGGATGCGGAAGGCAAACTCCCAGGTTTCTCTTAATGACTTATTTTCATTAGAAATTTTTCTAAATTCTTGCTGACTGGTATACTTTTCTATCGCCATGTCTTTTGCTTTGGAGAACCCTTCATAAAAAAGATGTGCGTTTTTTATTACGGCATAGGCTTGGATGATTTCGACAGCAAGCTCTTTGTTTTTAATATTTTGCATGACAGAAGAAGCTCTGAGCATTTCCATAGCATCAGTGACCGGAAGAAAATTTTGTGATTGGAATGGGAAATAGCCGTAGTAATTCAGAGAGTCGGAGGACGCTTCATTCATTTTGTCTTTGTATTGAAGCAGGTAGCATGCACCTTCTTTGTTGAATATTTCTATTTTCATCATCTCTTCTATTGTTTCCCGGTTGATAAGTAATTCACTTTTGACCAACTGTAGGGCCTGTGTCACCTCTTTTTTTTTATTGTGCTCCTGAATCATATCACTTCCCACGAATGTGATTGCAATACCCAGTACGACTGCGATGAAATTGCAGGTGAAATCACCTAATCTTCCTTTGATAGCTGATCGCTTAATTTTTTCTATCAGTTTCTTTTTCATAATATTAGTATAATATGGAGATTAGCAAAGATAAGGATTTTCTGAAATAATCAAATAGGAAAAGTGATGAATCACTGAGTATCTTCAGGATGGTGCAGATGGGTATAAAAAAAGTCTGTTCGTGCTTTCGCACGTCAGACTTTCAATTCTCTCAGTGTGTTGTTCTGAAATTATTCAGCTACAACTGCTGCACTATCTACTGCTACAGTGTCTGCTGCTGCGGCTGCTGCTGCCTCAGCTGCTGCTGCAGCTGCTTCTTCTACTGCTGCAATTGAGTCAGCAATACGGATAGAATCTGCTGTTGCTTTTTCAGCGTCAGCTTGTTTGTTACCACAAGATGCGAAAGATACTGCTACAATAGCTACAGCCATCAAAACTAATTTTTTCATTTTCTTTGCTTTTTTAAAAACGTAATACAATCAATTGCTTTATTAAAACGCTGCAAAGGTATGTACTTTTTTGATAGGTTGTTCTCCAAATCCCAACTTTTTTTATGTTTTTTTTGGAGGTTAGCCCCTTTTGACGACTTTTTGTATGTTTAATAACATACTAATCTACTGCAATACTGTTATATAAGTAGCGCTTGATACTCCTTTTGGGGGTTTTCTCAAATTCGTTAGGGTAGAGCTGTATCTGGCTTACTTTTTCGTAACTGGCCACACTGTTATTCAGGTTTTTCAGATTCTCATCCATAATGGTTTTGATATTTTCCGTTTGGTTCAGGCCAAGGGAATCCAGCGCTTCATAATCTGCATAAACCAAAGCGACCAGTTTCTTATTACGCTCGATAATCAGACTTTCCAGAACGAATGGCAGATTGTTGAGACGTGCTTCAATTTCCTCGGGGAAAATATTCTGCCCGCTGGAACTGAGAATCATGGTCTTGCTGCGGCCACGGATATAGAGATTATTATTTTCGTCCAGCTTTCCCAAGTCACCGGTACGCAGCCAGCCGTCTTCGGTAAAAACTTCCTTCGTGGCTTCCGGGTTTTTATAATATCCTGCCATTACATTTTCGCCTCGCACTTGTATCTCACCAATTTCAGCTTCCGGATTTTCTTTATAAATCCGGGCTTCCATGATGTCGAGTACACGACCGGAAGAAGTTGGGATGAATTCGTTCCAGGGAGCGTAGCTGATCAATGGTGCACATTCTGTCATACCGTAACCGATAGTGAACGGAAACTTGATGCGGTGGAAGAACTCTTCCACTTCCGGGTTCATGGCAGCTCCACCGATAATGATTTCTTTGAAACGTCCGCCCAGGGCATCTACCAGTTTTTTACGGATTTGCCCGTAGATTTGTCCATCGAGTAAAGGAATGCTGAGTGCCCACCTCATAGTTCTCTTATTGATAGTGGGCTGGATAACATTTTTATAGATTTTCTCGATAACAAGCGGTACGGTAATAATGAGATTGGGCTTTACTTCCTCGAAAGCTTTCATCAGTATCTTGGGGGAGGGGACTTTACCTAGAAGTGTGACATGGGTTCCCACAGCAGTGGCAGTGAGAAAGTCGAAGGCACAACCGTAGGCATGGGCTAAAGGTAAGAAAGATAATACTTTGTCTCCTTTCTTTAATAGCTCGGTGCGTATACCGAAAGTGACATTTCCTGCCAGATTGTTTCCTGTCAGCATAACACCTTTACTGAAACCGGTGGTACCCGAAGTATAGTTCAGCAGCATCACCTTATCATTAGAGAGGGTTGTATATTGTACGTCTTCCCGGCGGAAACCTTTCGGATAAGTTTCATGCATTTCATCATCCAGATGTTTGAGGAAACGGTTGATTGTTTCACCGTCACGCTGGTGAAGACAACGGAAATCGGAAAGGGAGAACACGGCACGCAGTCCGGTCAGCCGTTCTTCTTCCAGATGGTCCCAGATGGCATCGCTGGTAAAGAGAAAAACAGATTCGGAATGAGTGACGATATGATGTACATCGTTCGGATTAAAATCTTGAAGGATGGGGACAACGATGGCTCCATAAGTGATGGTTGCCATATAAGCAATGCACCAACGGGAATTGTTTTTGCCGATAATAGCTATTTTGTCGCCCCGGCGCAGACTGCAATGTTTGAATAGCAAGTGCAATTTAGCTATCTCTTGCGCCACTTGTCCATAGGAATAACTCTCGTCTTCACCGTAATCGGTATAGCAAGGAAGATCCCAGTTCTCACGGAAACTCTGCTCGTAGAGTTTGATAAAGTTCTCTTGTATCATTGCACGAAAATTGATGATTTGTGCAAAAGTAGGAAAATTCTAAGAATTATATGTAACTTTGTGGCAGAAATGTGTTTAGAATAGATATGATTGATACCAATATATTTCAAAATAAGACAGCGGTTTACTATACGTTGGGGTGTAAGTTGAACTTTTCGGAAACCTCTACTATCGGTAAGATTTTGCGGGAAGCAGGCGTGCGTACGGCACGTAAGGGAGAGAAGGCGGACATCTGTGTAGTGAACACTTGCTCGGTGACGGAGGTGGCAGATAAGAAATGCCGCCAGGCTATTCATCGCTTGGTGAAGCAACATCCGGATGCTTTCGTGGTTGTGACCGGATGTTATGCCCAGTTGAAGCCCGAAACCGTTGCAAAGATTGAAGGGGTGGACGTGGTGCTTGGTGCCGAACAGAAAAAGGACTTACTTCAATATCTCGGTAATTTACAGAAAAATGAATCGGGAGAGGCGTACGCTTCAGCGTTGAAAGACATCCATTCATTTGCGCCGTCCTGCTCACGGGGGGATCGTACCCGCTATTTTCTGAAAGTACAGGATGGTTGCGATTATTATTGTTCCTATTGTACCATTCCTTTTGCTCGCGGCCGGAGCCGCAATGGAACGGTTGCCTCTATGGTAGAACAGGCACGTCAGGCTGCAGCCGAAGGGGGAAAGGAGATTGTGTTGACCGGCGTTAACATTGGCGATTTCGGCAAGAGCACCGGAGAGACTTTCTTCGACTTGGTGAAGGCGTTGGACGAGGTAGAAGGTATTGAACGTTATCGTATCTCTTCCATAGAACCTAATTTGCTGACTGATGAGATAATAGAGTTCGTTTCGCATTCCCGCAGCTTTATGCCTCATTTCCATATTCCATTGCAGTCCGGTAGTGACGACGTTTTAAAACTGATGCGCCGTCGGTATGATACGGAACTCTTCGCTTCCAAAGTGCAGAGAGTGAAAGAAATGATGCCCGACGCTTTTATCGGTGTGGATGTCATAGTGGGTACGCGGGGTGAAACGGATGAATACTTTGAGCAGGCTTATGAATTTATTAAGAGTCTGGATGTGACCCAACTTCACGTGTTCAGCTATTCCGAACGGCCGGGTACACAGGCTTTGAAGATAGACCATGTGGTAACTCCGGAGGAAAAGCATCGTCGCAGTCAGCGTCTTTTGGAACTTTCGGATGAAAAGACGCATGCATTCTATGCCCGCCATATCGGACAAACTATGCCGGTATTGCTGGAACGTTCCAAGCCGGGTGCACCGATGCATGGCTTTACGGCTAACTATATCCGGATAGAGGTTCCCCATAATGATACACTGGACAATCAAGTGGTATCTGTACGCTTGGGCAATTTCAATGAAGACGGGACGGCGTTGCAGGGAACTTTACTATTATAATAAGGTATAAGAAAAGTATGAAATCGAAACTTATCTACTGGCTGACTTACGCAGGTATGTGGCTTCTGGCTTTGCTTCCTTTCCGGGCACTCTATATATTGTCTGACGGACTCTATCTCTTGATGCGCCATGTGGTGCATTACCGTCGTGGGGTGGTTCGTAAAAACCTAAAGAATTCTTTTCCGGAAAAGTCTCAAGCCGAACTTCGTGAGATTGAGCGTGAGTTTTATCACTACATCTGCGATTATATGCTGGAAGAAATCAAGATGATGCGTATGTCATTCGAAGACCTTTCCCGGCGTATGGAGTATGGTAACACAGAAGAATATCTTGCCATGCTCGAAAAACATGGAGGCATTGTTGTGCTCATTCCCCATTATGCCAACTTTGAGTGGTTGACAGCAATGGGCGCTTTCATGAAGCCCGAAGATGTGCCGCTACAGGTGTATAAACCTTTGCGAAATAAGTATGTGGACGAAATGTTTAAGCTTATCCGTGCCCGGCATGGTGGTTATAATGTGCCGAAGCACTCTACTGCCCGCGAAGTGATCCGGTTGCGCCGTGAAGGGAAGCATGTAGTGGTCGGTTTGATTACCGATCAATCGCCCAATCGTAACGAAGCTCACCACTGGACTACTTTCCTGAACCAGGAAACCGTATTCATGGATGGAGGTGAACGTATTGCCAGGATGATGAATTATCCTGTATTTTATTGCGAATTGGAGAGACAAGGCAGAGGACATTGCAAAGCCTACTTCGATTTGTTGACCGAAACCCCTAAACAGACTGCTGAAGGGGAGATAACCGAACTTTTCGTACGCCGTCTGGAACAAACGATTCGTCGTGCTCCTGCCTATTGGTTCTGGTCTCATAAACGTTGGAAACTGAAACGTGAAGAACTGGAGAAACAAAATGGATAAGATAGCAGTTGTAATATTAAACTGGAACGGGTGCGAAATGCTCCGCTCATTTCTTCCCTCCGTAGTACGCTTTTCCGAAGCAGACGGTGCTGTGGTGTATGTTGCTGATAATGGTTCAACGGATGCATCTGTTGAGATGCTTTGTCGGGAGTTTCCTACCGTCCGATTGATACTGTTGGAAGAAAACCAGGGTTTTGCCGATGGTTATAACATGGCTTTACAGGAAGTGGATGCTGAGTATGTGGTACTTCTCAATTCGGATGTGGAAGTGACGGAGCATTGGCTTCAGCCATTGGCTGATTATATGGGGGCACATCCTGAGGCAGCAGCTTGCCAGCCGAAGATACGGAGTTGGCGGCAGAAGGAGAAGTTTGAGTATGCAGGTGCGGCAGGCGGCTTTCTCGATCATTACGGCTATCCGTTCTGTCGTGGGCGGATTATGGGCGTGGTAGAGGAGGACAAAGGGCAATACGATACCATTATTCCTGTATTTTGGGCTACGGGTGCAGCCTTGTTTATCCGCCTGAAAGATTATCGTGAGGCCGGAGGGCTGGACGGACGATTCTTTGCCCACATGGAAGAGATTGACTTGTGCTGGAGGCTTCGTGCACGTGGCAGGCAGATTGTATGTGTGCCGCAAAGTGTGGTTTATCATGTAGGCGGTGCTACTTTAAAGAAAGAAAATCCCCGAAAAACTTACCTTAATTTTCGTAATAATCTTGTCATGCTTTACAAGAACCTGCCTTCGGAAGAATTGTCTTCGGTGATGCGTATCCGTGCTGTCCTCGACTATGTGGCTGCATTGAACTTTGCTCTTAAACTTCAGTTCCCCAATGCATTGGCTGTACTTCGTGCACGCCGTGAATATCGTTGGTTACGTCCTTCTTTCACTGCTGCACGCGAAGAAAACCTGAAAAAAACTTCCCTTTCCGTGATACCGGAATGGACAAAAAGCAGTATCTTGGCGCAGTATTATTTACGTGGAAAGAAATTTTTCTCGCAATTATAGCTTTTTCTTTTTACCGATTGTTTATTATTTAAACGGTATTGGCTTATGACAAAATTAGTTAGAAAGATTGGATTAGTGGCGCACGACGCCATGAAGAAAGACCTCATTGAGTGGGTCCTCTGGAACTCAGAATTGCTTATGGGGCACAAGTTTTACTGTACAGGTACTACAGGAACTCTTATCCTTGAGGCTCTTAAGGAAAAGCATCCCGATGTTGAGTGGGACTTTACCATTCTGAAATCCGGTCCTTTGGGCGGTGACCAGCAAATGGGTTCCCGCATTGTGGACGGTGAGATTGATTACCTTTTCTTCTTCACTGACCCGATGACGTTGCAGCCGCACGATACGGATGTAAAGGCATTGACTCGTCTGGCCGGTGTGGAGAATATCGTTTTCTGTTGTAACCGTAGTACGGCAGATCATATTATTTCAAGTCCGTTGTTTGTAGATCCTATGTACGAACGTACGGTTCCGGATTACACCGGCTATACCAAACGATTTGAAAATAAACCGGTGGTTGCCGAGGCGGTGGAGTCTGCCAAAAAGCGGAAGAAAAAGAGAGGATAAAGGAGAAAATAAGGACGACTTTTTGCTGTTATGCTGCATTTATAAGTCCCTTTCTTAGCCCTTCTCCAATGTAATAACCGGTGGTAGGTAATAATTATAATAGAAACTCTTCCACATTATCTCGCGTGATAACATTGAATGTAGCGTTCGGGTAACTGTTGGTAAATGTTTTTGGTACTTTGGCGATTCTCTTTGGATTCCATTTAAACTCATAAGCTGCCAGTTGCCCGTTGCCTTCTTCAATGAAGTCGATTTCTTGCATGGCAGTGGTGCGCCAGAACCATGTGTTATACCATAGATGGTGGTAATGTAAAAACTTTATTCGTTCCGATACTATAAAGTTTTCGAATAACGCTCCAATATCAGGGCGGGTTTCGGCTAATGCAAAGTTGGCGATAACCGCGTTGCGGATGCCGTTGTCATAGAAATATATTTTTCGGCTACTCTTTAGTTCATTTCGTAAATTACGGCTGAAAGATCCTAAGCGGAAGATGATATATGATTGTTCCAATAAAATGACATAACGTTCCACTGTCTTTGGATCTAAATCACACAGTTGCCCTAATTCATTATATGAAACTTCGGAACCTACTTGAAAAGCAAGAGCTTGTAATAGTTTTACTATTTTGTTGGCTTTCTTTATATGTTCCCAATCCAGGATATCCTTATATAAATAACTGTCGGAAAGTTGTTTCAGAATTTCAACCTCTGAGCCGGGATGGTTCACTACGTCCGGATAATAGCCATATACCAGTCGGTGGGGAAGTAGTCTTTTCTCATCCATAAGTCCATGATGATTTACCATCTCTTCAAAGGAGAGGGGATACATTTTATATTCTCATTTCCTTCCGGTCAGTGGCTCATTGATTTTGTTGGCAAGGTCGAAAGAAGAACTTCCGGTTGCTATCAGTTGAATGTCCGGCAGTTGGTCTGTGATGAGTTTAAGTCTTATCCCAATGTCTTCAATTCGTTGTGCTTCATCTATGATAACAGTTTTATTATTGCCGAAGATATACTTCAAACGCGTTGCCGAGATGTTTTCAAAAAGTGCACGAGTATCCTGTTCGTCTCCATTGAGCCACAATATACCTTCTTTTTCTTTGAACAGATGTTTCAATAAGGTAGTCTTACCTTACTTGGCGTGCCCCCATGATGACAATGGCTTTATCTTGTCCCAGTTTATTTCGTATACTTTCTTCTAATACTCTTGTTATCATACTCTTATTGCTTTTTTCCTGAAAGCAAAGATAACAGATAATAAGTGTAAATCCAAAAATATCATGTTTTTTGCGGATTTCATTCCGTAAAAAACATGATATTTTTGGAAATGTAATTATTGTATAACCCGAAGATGGTGTTTCTCAATTGCTCTTTGCAACTATAGGATTTAGAATATATATCCTACAGAAAGCTGATAGCCATAATCTCTTATACTACACTGATACTGTATTCGCTTAATGGCCTCATAGTATTGGAATGATACTGTATAATGCCTGCCGATAACGGCTTTCAGTCCTGCAATTCCTCCATAAGTCCAGTGGCGAAGAGGATTGAGATTAATGCGGTATAATTCATAGGGCAAGTCAGAGATATAAAATGCATCGGTATATCCTTTCATCGGATTCCATTTCTCATGTATCTTCTTGCCGTCAGCCGGAGATTTGATGTCCAATGGGCAGTCACCGGCACTAAAGTTATATGAAGCATACATTCCGACTGAAGGAATCAAACTCAACGTCTTGCTAATTTTGAATTTGTATCCTACCTTTAGCGGGATAACGATATGGTTTAGTTTTATCTTAGCATCCGGGAAACGGGGAAGCATGCCATATTCCATTTCCATCCTGCTTTGGGTTTGCATGAACGAGACTCCCGACATCAACATCCAATGTTTTTTGAATTCATAATCCAGGGTTCCTCCAATTTGGAATCCAGTTCCCATGCCACCTATCTTTTGTACATAGTTATCACTGCTTTTAAAGTGTGTCAGGTTCATTCCTGCATCTACGCCGATTCTTATTTGTGCAAAGGCTTGTAGTGATAGGTATAGTGCCAATAGTAGAAATAATGTAATTCTTTTCATTTAATATTATAATATCAATTGTTTATAAATATGTCATCTTATTCACTTTATGCTTTTGGGGCATTGTCATGCTAAGTGCAGTCGAAGCATTTTCTCTTTCTGAGCACGACAGGAAAACATCCTTTATTGGGGATGTTTGACACGATACCAAAGGCCTGTTCCCATCATACTGCAGTACGCATGCTCCGATATTATTGTAAAACGGGCTTCTAATCTATTGTTGCTGGTGAAACGCCCCTCAAAGGACCTGACGAAAGTTTCTGTTGCTTCGATAGAGGGAAAAGAAGGTTCATGTGGACTTAATATCTGTATTTTCCCATTGTCAAATAAATACTTGGATTCTCCTACCGGATGTTTCATTCTCTCTTCTGGATAGAGGATGTGGATACTGACACTGTCTTCGCTTTCAAATGTTATAGATGTTTCCGAGCCTTCGAAGGTCTCTCCGATAGGGGGAGTAGTCATGATGAATTCTTTTTCTTCGTCCTCATCATTATTGCAGGCCGTTAGTAATAATGCGGCTATTAATAGAAGGTAGTATGTTAGTTTCATAATTTAGTATTATAATATTAATTACCTATAAGTAGCAAACCGGATAATGCATCGTAATCCGGAAGCTACTTATAGGTAAATTCTTTTTTTACTTAGATGAATCGACGGGTAAGAGTGTGGCTACTACACTGCCACTGGAAACGTTATATAGTTTATAAGTTCCGTTGATTTCATCGCGGATGATAGGATCATTGTATTGAAAATATAATGTTCCTAATGGATCTGATTCTACTGTGGTCTGAATCGTTGCCTTATTTGATACAGTTTTGGTATGAGAAAAACCATACCCCAGTTTAGTTGATAAGCTGACTTTTCCTATGCTGCCGCTTCCTTCAATTGAGAAGTCTGCTTTATTGATAAACTCGCTCACAACACTTTTCTCTTGAGTGATTGTTTGGCCTTTATCCCACTCTTCTACAAACATGAAGATAGATAGAGATTTATTATATAGATCCCATGGTAATGTGAAAACCAGATCGTCTGCATTTTTATCGGATTTTTCCGGATAAATCCATTTTGATCTTAGATTCTTAGCATCCACCGTATAGAAATTTTTGGATTGTCTGAATGCTGTAGAGTTCTTGTGCTTTAAATGTATTTTTTCTAACGAGAATGCATCTCTTGGGTTAATAGTAAATGTAAGCTTAGCTTCCATTGCTTCTTTGCTGTCCTCACCTGATATATATGACTTAAAGTGGAACTCGAAGTTTCCATCTGTCCATATCTTCTGTATAATTTCTTCGTTAGTTAGATACCCTTTGTTTTTCTGTGTGTCTTGCAGTGTTGGGTCTTGTGTGGGATCATTAATGGCACTGTATGCATTGGCAGCAATTCTGAATCTATACAATTTCTCTCTGATATATCTATTTAAAGTTCCGGGCTTATTTTCTTTAGTTATTCCATAATAGATATAATCTCTTTGATAGGCGTTGGGAACATTTTTGAATTCGTTCCATGCATCTTTTACAGACGACATTATTTCGCTGCCATTGACATATGCCTCTAAATCTTCTGTAGGTTGCAGATTTATGTCTTCCTCATAGTGTCGTGTCTGAAGTTTTCTTTTACTACCGTCAAAGGCATCACTTAAAAATTCGTAAGTGGCCTCTCCCGATCTGGTCTTGACACTGGAAACTTTCATGCGTTCGTTGTTTTTCACTACGAGACAAGGGAAATCAGGAATGTCTCCCGTTGTCATTTTTCCGATATTTTCACCGTTTTCGTATAACGTATTGTCTTTATCGTCCCGGCATATTACGGATACTTCTTTATCATCCACATTCCATTTTTCTGCATTAAAATCCCAGAATAGAGATAAATCAGGAACCAATATATTCAGTAAAGGAAGAGATTGTTCAATTTGAACGAGTTCATTTTCGTCTTTACAGTAAGACAATAAAATATCTCTGAGACTTTGATTGTCATATACTATTTTGTTTTTTACCAACGGATAGAATATGTCATAATCATTGTCAAATTGTGCCACAGCTTCGGCTTTAAGAAACTTGCGTACGTCAAGGCTGTTGGATACAGCTTTAGACAATGCTTTGGCAAACTTTTTTTGTGCGGTCACTTGGTCTAAAGGAGCCTGATTAATTGTTTTTGATTGAGCCCTATCAGGTTGCGCTGGGAAATCATTGACTTGGTCTGTGCAAGCGCAAAATGCAGCAATGCAGAATAGACTTACGAAATACTTTTTCATAATCATAAATGTTTTAAATTAGTACTATGGTTAACTTAATAATCTTCTGATGTAATTTCTACTTCTATATCTAAATAGGGAGATGTAATTTCTACCAGATAGGGATAAGAATCAGAATTTGGAACGTAAACTGTTTTTCCTTCATAGATGGAGGAATTCAATTCAGAGACGACTATGTTTCCATCTTTATCAGTCACAGTGATATCTGCTTCCTCTAAGGGAAATTGAAAAGTAATAGCTAAGTTGTTGTCTGTTTCGTCAGCAGTTAGGCTAAAAAATAAGGGGCTGCGGGTGGTAGTTTTATAATTTGTACTAATAATTTTAGCATTTACTTTGTGTCGATGCTTTTTGTGGGGGATTGCATTTATGGGCATAATGAATAATACCGATAATAGAATAAATAATACTTTTGTTTTCATTTCTATATTTAATTAATGGTTTATGATTGCAAAGTTAGGGCAAAAAATTATCATGAATGCATTTTTGCAGTCATACTATAGAAATGTAATGTGTTGATAAGTAGGTGAATATCAAATTTAGTAGTCACACCTTACTTTCTTCTCTACTCATTCTCTCTTTCATTTTGTATTTTTTTTGATTGAGAGGGTGCGTATCGGTATAGCCAAAACAAATTGCAATGGCTAATGGGTTAAGTGAAGTTTTCTGTAGGCAAAGGAGCAATTGATCATCTTCCGTTAACTTGGGATATTCTTTGTGGAGGAAAGATATGTAACTTTGATATACTCCGAATACTGTCTTTTTCAGTTGTTCCTGCTCCGTAGTGGTTAAAGCTTTCATTTGTTTTTTATTCGAACTGGTTTGTTTGGATAGCGTAATCACTTTTTGGTAAATGCTGCTTTGGGCAAACAACCAATGGAGTAACTGTTGTTTCTCTTCTTTTAAGCGAGCTATGGCTTGTTCTCTTTCTTCTATTTGCTGTTCTTTGTTTTCATGTTCTTGCTTTAAAATGTTCTGTTCTTGCTTTAATAAGGTAATCATTAGCTGATTGTTTTCAATGGTAGTTTCTAAAGATGATAACTTATTCTGTGTTTGCTCTAATGATTGTTTGTATTGGAGTTGAATACGTTTCTTCCGGTTTATATAGTTTTGATAAGCAAGTATAATGAGAAAGCAAATCGAAACGAATCCTGCAATAGTGCGGTGTATGGTGCGCTTTCCTTTTAATTGTTCCTCTCTTACCCTCATTTTGGTATTGTATTCATAAATCAGTTGTTGTATTTCTGTTGACTGTTCCATGTAAAATAATGAGTCTATGATAGCGGAATGTTCTTCTAAATAGGTATTTGCTGTTTTGTAATCTCCGTTTTCTTTTTCAAGATTATATAAACTTTTTAGACATGAAGCTTTGCTTTCAATGGGTACATCCTCTAAGGCTTTGGTTAAATAGTAAAGAGCAGAGTCTTTATTTTTACCTGTTTTTAAAAGTAAATCTCCGAGATTGAAGTAGCAGTTTCCATGATTTTCCTTTTGAGGTAGTTCTTTGAGAGCCATTTTTTCATAATATAAGGCGGAATCAAGCTCGTTAAAATTATCAAATTTCAGGCTTAAATTGTGTTTAGACATTGCAATCTGTAGAGAATCTCCCGAAGCTATAGCATAATTTAATGCTTCGCGCTGGAATATTAAGGTAGAATCCTTTTCATCTATTAAGCAATAATATGTACTGATATTGTTCAATGCTATTGATTTTTCCAGATCTGTAGTGCAACATTCATACATCGTTTCGTATATTTCCATAGATTTGTCATAGTATCCGGCATCAAAATAGATATTTCCCAATGAACTGAGAAGTAAATTCTTTGTCTTAAGCTCTTTCGGGAAATCTTGTATGATGGTTAATCCCTTTTGGAAACAAGTTGTTGCTTCTTCTGCTTCTTCCATTTCAACAGCCAGTCTGCCTTTATAGAGCAATGCTATCGCTTTTTCTTTCTCGTCATCGTCATAATAATCTAATGCTACATTCAGCAGTGAGTCGCAAGGTAGCAAAGAGAGCTTGCACTTGTCCGTGGCACGTGCAAGTAATAACGCATAGCGTGCGCATTCTTTGTCGGAAAGTCCTTCTATTTCTTCCGGTGATAAGTCCAATGACTGGAGTGCACTGTCGGGATATTCTTCTATGAGTGTATCGGCATGTGAGAATAATGTTTCTGTTTCGCTTTTGTGTGAACAAGAAAATAGTAGTAAAACAGTAAATAATGCTGTTGTAATCTTTAAGTTTACCATTTGGTCGGTTATTTTGTTGGCAGCAAAGGTATAAATAATTATTTATAAAGCTGATGATAAGAGGGCTGTTTTTATAGTTCATTCAGAAAAGCTATGGTTCGATTCATACTAATTTACCATCGCAGTCTATGAAAGGCCAGCAAACTTTCCTGTGCTTTGTTTGTTCCTTCGGCAAGAATGAGTTACTTTTGTCTTATCGCTGCCGAAATAATATGAAAACGGGAACAATTATAGAAGAGAATGTAAAAAGAATACCTTATGGCGTATCCAACTTTGTAGAAGTGGTGGAACAGAATCAATATTATGTGGATAAAACCATGTATCTGCCTTTACTGGAGCAGCAGCCCAACAGTTTATTCTTCATCCGTCCCCGCCGTTTTGGAAAGAGCATTTTCTTAAGTATGTTGCGGGCTTATTATGACATCGCCCAAAAAGAAAAGTTCCGGAAGCGCTTCGAAGGTTTGTGGATAGGCGGTCAGCCTACGCCGTTGCAGGGGAAATACCAGATACTCTATCTCGACTTCTCGCGCGTGGGAGGTATAGGTGCATTAGACCGGAATTTTGATGATTATTGCAGCGGAGCCTTGAATAATTTTGCTCTTATTTATGAACCTTACTATTATCCGGGGTTCGAAAAAGATATGAAAGAGCAATTCGGTTCTGCCAATAAACTGAACTTCCTGGATTGGCAGGCACACAATACCGGTGCTGCCCTTTACCTTATCATTGATGAATATGATAATTTTACCAACGTAGTCCTTAATGAACAAGGCAATGAGGTGTATCATGCCTTGACCCATGTCAGCGGCTTCTATCGAGAAGTATTCAAGAAGTTTAAAGGTATGTTCGAGCGCATCTTCATGACCGGCGTCAGCCCCGTCATCTTGGACGACCTGACCAGCGGATTCAACATCGGATGGAACATCAGTACCGACTTCCAATTCAACATGATGCTGGGATTCAGCGAAAAGGATGTGCGCGAAATGCTGCAATACTATAAGGATGTCGGGCAGCACAATGGCGACGTTGAAGCCATGATAGCGGAGATGAAGCCATGGTATGATAATTATTGTTTCGCCGAAGCAAGCTTAGACCGCGATCCGAAGATGTTCAACTGTGACATGGTGTTTTATTATCTGAGACATTACATTACTTTAGGAAAATCTCCCAAAGAAATGATAGATCCCAACACCCGTACGGATTACAACAAGATGAAGAAACTTATTCAACTGGATCGATTGGATGGTAATCGTAAAGGAGTGCTGCGCAAAATCACTGAGGAAGGTCAGATAGTCACCGCCCTGACCACTACTTTTCCTGCTACAGAGATTGCCAACCCGGAGATATTTCCCAGTCTGCTCTTCTATTACGGAATGCTCACCATCACCGCCACACGCGGACAGCGTATGGTACTTAGCATCCCTAACAACAATGTGCGTAAGCAGTATTATGAATTCATGCTGGAAGAGTATCAGGAGAGACGGTATATTGATCTCAACAGTATGCTGGACTTATTCTACGATATGGCTTACGATGGTCATTGGCGTGAATCACTGGAATTCATTGCTCACGCCTACAAGGAGAACTCTTCCGTTCGCAGTGCCATCGAAGGCGAGCGAAATATCCAAGGCTTTTTCACAGCTTATCTGAGTGTGAACGCCTACTACCTGCTTGCTCCCGAACTGGAACTGAACCATGGTTTCTGTGATCTTTTCCTAATGCCTGACCTGTTGCGTTATGAAGTGGCACACAGTTACATCATAGAACTAAAATACCTCTCCTCCAAAGATTCGGAATCGAAAACCGAAACGCAATGGCAGGAAGCAGTGGGGCAGGTAAGGATGTATGCTGCTGCCCCCAAGGTGAAGCAGTTGATACAGAATACGCAGTTACATTGCATTGTGGTGCAGTTTCGAGGCTGCGAACTGGAACGAATGGAGGAGGTTTCTTTTTAAACTCTTTCACATTGTACTTCCACCCCTGCCGCATCCAAATCGGCTCCCATGGGCGGATTGCGTTTAGCGAGTTTCAGTTCAATAGCTTTAACAGTGGGGAAAGTGCGGAACAGGCGCTTTACAATACGTCCGCAAACATGTTCCAGCAATTTAGAAGGTATCTCCATCTCAGCTTTCACATTTTCGTATACATCGGCATAGCTGACGGTATGTGTCACATCGTCAGTCTCGGCGGCACGTGCAATATCGACTTTCAATTTCAGGTTAATGACAAATTCATTACCTACTTCCCGCTCTTGCTGACCTACACCGTGGTAGGCAAAGAAACGGACGTTATCAAGGAATATATAACTGTTCATATCAATGGAATATTAGGTTAATGACAAAAATAAGAATAACTGCCCAGTAAACAAAGAAAACAGGTATATTTGTATCCTGCCTACGCTGAATCCGAAAACGATTGAGGCTATGGCGGGGAAATGTGAGTATTACCGTTCCAACAAGAAAGTGAACTATGCCAGAGGTTTTGTGTGTACTACGGAAGCTCTGGCAGTCAGTGTATCCTGTCATCCTGCGAACAGGTAATCACATCTTACGAACAAACAGCCGTGCCCTCGGCAGGTGAAATACATTCACCTGCCGAGGGCACGGCTGTTTCCTTTCATTGTTATCTTGTTTACCTCAAATGGTAACTCCATTTACATGCCGAGGTAAAAGCATTTACAATAGGAGGTAAAGAGCGTTACAATAAGCGGTAAAGGTCGTTACATCCAGCGGTAAATGCTTTTACATCATGGCGAAAATGAAATGTAAATGCAATGCGCTGATAATTAAAGCACTAATGTGTTACCTGAATATTATCCTTTTCGTCCGGTCTGTTCTATCAGTCCTTTGATCTTCTCGTTCAGGCTATCCGCTTTCATCAGTTGTTCCAGCGTCAGGTGCATACGGTAGCGCCAGTAATGTCTGGGGTTGGCAGGCACGTTGATGCGCTCTTCCTGTACATTGGGGTTGCGCCATTTTCCGTCCATAGCCATCCAGTCCTGCAAGGAGAGGATGCACAGGATAGAGTTGCTGTAAAGATGGTTGCGTACCACTTGTTCGCAAAGTTCCGGAGTGGCAACGGCAGGTGCGGCGCCGTAATGCCCCAGCATGGTGTTGTAGTACCGTTGCGTTTGTTGGAAATCTTCTTCCCACCAGCCGCGTAGCGTAGACATATCATGTGTAGAGATGGTGCAAACCGAGCGGTACGGATACCAGTCCGGATGTCCGAATTCCTGTGAAGGATCTTTCGGCATGCGTTGTATCTCCAGACTTAGGATGCGCAGATCGTTCATTACCCAAGCTACACAGTCGGGAATCATGCCGAGGTCTTCACCGCATACCAGCATACGGGTGGATTGCGTCAGTTGCGGCAACTTCTTCATGGCTTGTTCGCGCCAGAACTCGTTGTGGCGGTGATAGTAATACTGATCGTACAAACGATTGAACGCCGCCTTTTCCCAATCATTCAGGGCACGGTAGATGTAATCGTGTTGTACACCGATGCGTGGATGGAATTTGTGCGGGTCTTCACGGTCGGGCACAAACAATACGTCACTGATTAATGCGTATAGTCCGTCGCGTATCCAGATGCTGTCTTCGTCCGTCTTTCCGGCAAAGTAAGCCTCTACTTTGCGTTGGGTGTCGAATTCGGGGCGCATGCGATATATTTCCCATGTTTCCGTAGGCTCTATGAAGGTCTGCTTTACGTAATCAGTATGCGGGCCGAACATTTGTCCGAGGAAGTATTCATGGATATAGGATTTTGTAAAGAAATCTTCACGGAATGCCATTCCGTAGCTTTCTATTTCTTCGCGCGTCATCGGCAGGGCGGGGACAAACTGACCCAGCAGTCCGTGTACGGCATGCATCGGGATTTCCCAAATACGGAAGAAGCCGAGGATGTGATCGATACGGTAGGCATCGAAATATTCTGACATCTTGCGGAAACGTTTCATCCACCAAGAATAACCGTCCTGCTCCATTACGTCCCAGTTGTAGGTGGGAAGGCCCCAATTCTGACCGTTTACGGAGAAATCATCGGGTGGTGCACCCGCTTGGCCGTTCAGGTTGAAATAATAAGGCTCTGTCCATGCTTCTACACTGTTGCGGCTGATACCGATGGGAATATCACCTTTCAACACTACACCGTTGGCGCGTGCATGTTCCGTCGCTGCCAACAGTTGCAGGTGCAAGTGGAACTGGATGAAGAAGTAGATGGCAATGTGTGGATAGTCGGCGGACTTAGGTTGACACAGCTTCTCAATTTCTTCGGCCTTATATTCGGAGAATTTCGGCCATTCGCGGAAGTTGGGCGTCTTGTAGGCATCGCGTAGATAGCTGAACACGGCGTATGGTTGTAACCATTCTTTGTTGCTTTCAAAGAATTGGCGGAAAGCTTTGGATGCCAATACTTTCTCGCCTTCCTGTTTGTATATCAGGCGGAAGTATTCCCATTTTGTCTGGTTTACTGCTTCATAATCTACAGTGGACAGGGCGTTCAGCTCTTTTTGACGCTTTTTGAATTCGGCCATTTTCTCTTTGTCTTTCAGCGTTCCCATCTGTTTCAGATCCGCATACATGGGATGGAAAGCATAAATGGAAATACTGCTGTATGGATAAGAATCCGTCCATGTATGCGTCATGGTAGTATCGTTGATAGGCAATATTTGTACGGCTTTCTGATGGGTAAGTACTGCCCAGTCTATCATCTGCCTGAGATCGCCGAAGTCGCCTACGCCGAAGCTCTTTTCGGAGCGCAGCGAGAAGATGGGCACGGCTACTCCGGCACCTTTCCAGTCGGGCAGGGCGAAGTAAACGTAACGGTCACCAATTACCAGTGTTTCGTTAGCGCCTATCTGCGGATCGGCCATGTAGCGGTTGGGGTTGTTCTCCCATGCCACGGCACGATGCTCTTTCTTATTATAAAGGATGAATTTGTACTCCAGCGGGAAACTGATTTTCGAGGCGTCTACTTCGACTTGCCATTCAGGGAAGTTGGAGTCGCTCATCAGAACGGCTTTATCCGCGTCCCAATCTCCCAGAACTTTCTGGTTGCCGCAAATGCCCAGGCAGTGGTCATTGTCGATGCACGGAGCATACGCTTTGATCACTAATCCTTTCTTGTGGCTTTTGGGGGCGGCACTACGTTCGGGATGTGCAAGCAGGGACTCCGTGAAAGCAGATGTGTAGAAGTATTGCTGTTCGGGCAGATTCTTCCAGCAGTCTTGCAGGCGGTAGACCTTCTTCTTGTCAGCCGATACATAGAGCGTGCGGGGAAGGCTGTTCCACTCCGTACGTGTATCTTTGCCGTCGCGATAAATGTGATAACTGTATTGTACGATGCCGTTTTCAGGCGCTTGAATGTCCGCATCTAAAGTCCAGTGAATGCCATCCACTGTTTGTAAGGGTACGGCTTTACCGGGTTGATTGTTACCCAGTTCAGGAATAGATCCTAAGACTCTGACCTCTTCACCCCAACTTGTGCGGTACTCGATATGAAAAGATAGTATCATATAATATTAGATTTAGTAATAGCTGCATTGACTATGCAAGTATAGACATTATTCCGCATAATCAAGCAGCTACCGCTATCTAAGTTTTTTAAATTCCTATGCAAACGTTTGTGCTTGCATTTCACAGGTCTGTTTTTATCCGCAACGTGAAGCTCCGCAAGTGGTACAAATGAGGCAACCTTCCTGATATACAAGTGTTTCGTTGCCGCAGTTCGGACATTTCTTGCCTTTGGCTTCTGTGCCGTCCGTTATGTATTTCTTCAATGCGCGCTCCACACCGTTCTTCCAGGTATTGATGCTTTCGCTGTCCAGTTGCAAAGAGCCGACCAGCTTGATAACCTGTTCGATAGGCATGCGATAACGCAATACTCCGGAGATCAGTTTGGCGTAGTTCCAGTATTCCTTGTTGAACTTTTCGGACAGACCTTCGATGGTGACTTTATATCCGCGTTTGTTCTGGAACTGGAAGTCGTAACGCTTGCTACCGTCCTTGTCCACCTTCTTAATAATGTGTCCGGAAGTAACGTTCTTCGGCAGAATGATACCTTCGTCATCGTCCTGAAGACCGGTGAAGATTTCGTAAGGATGTCCGTCCAGCAAACCGACGAATGCCACCCACTTTTCTTTATTATTCTGGAAACGTACGATGTCGGCATCCAGAACTGACGGGCGGGTTTCTACTACCGTAGGCGGTTTGCAAGGAGGCATTTCTTCTTTCTTATCGCTCTTGGCAGAAATGAGTACGCCCGAACGTGAGCCGTCACGATAAACCGTACAACCTTTACAACCGGATTTCCATGCCTCTACATACAGGCGGTTTACCAGGTCTTCATCCACATCGTTCGGCAGATTGATGGTCACACTGATGGAGTGGTCTACCCATTTCTGGATACGTCCCTGCATCTTGACTTTCATCAGCCAGTCTACATCGTTTGAGGTTGCTTTATAATAAGGTGATTGCTCAACCAATACATCAATCTCTTCTTGTGTGTAACGTTTAGAAGGATTGTGTCCTTGTGCTTCCATCCATGTAACAAATTTGGGATGGAAGACGATATATTCTTCAAAAGCATCTCCTGTTTCATCCACGAAGTCTACGTGTACATTGGTATCGTTCGGATTTACTTTACGGCGACGCTTGTATACGGGCAAGAATACAGGCTCGATACCTGAGGTAGTTTGAGTCATCAGACTGGTGGTTCCCGTCGGTGCAATGGTAAGGCAGGCAATATTGCGGCGACCGTATTTCTTCATATCCTCATACAACTGGGGATCTGCTTCGCGCAAACGATTGATGAACGGATTATTCTTTTCACGTTCGGTATCGTAAATTTCGAATGCACCACGTTCTTTTGCCATTTCTACTGATGAACGGTAAGCACTCAGGGCGACCGTCTTATGTACTTTTTCTGAGAATTCGGTAGCTTCTTCCGTACCGTAACGCAATCCCAGTGCAGCAAGCATATCACCTTCGGCAGTGATACCTACACCGGTGCGGCGTCCTTGTCCGCTCTTCTTATAAATCTTGTCCCACAATACACGTTCCGTATGTCTCACATCTTCGCTTTCGGGGTCAGCGTCAATCTTTTCTATGATGCGTTCTATCTTCTCCAATTCCAGATCAATGATGTCGTCCATAATGCGTTGAGCCAACGCTACATGTTTCTGGAACAATTCAAAGTCAAAGTATGCATCCGGTTTGAAAGGATTTACCACATAGGAATAAAGATTGATAGCCAGCAAACGGCAGGAATCATACGGGCACAAAGGGATTTCACCGCATGGATTGGTGGAAACTGTGCGGTATCCCAAGTCTGCATAGCAATCGGGTACGGATTCTTTTAATATGGTATCCCAGAACAATACACCCGGTTCTGCCGATTTCCATGCATTGTGAACGATCTTCTTCCACAAATTGGTTGCATTGATTTCCTTTTGCACTGTTGGTTCAGCGGCATTGACTGGATATTGTTGAATATATGGAGTACCTGTGATAGCAGCGGTCATAAATGCATCGTCCAGTTTCACAGATACATTGGCACCTGTAACTTTACCTTCCGTCATTTTAGCATCGATGAATGCTTCTGAATCGGGATGTTTGATAGATACACTCAGCATCAGTGCGCCACGTCGTCCGTCCTGAGCAACTTCACGCGTAGAATTGGAGTAACGCTCCATGAATGGCACCAGGCCGGTAGAGGTTAAAGCAGAATTTTTCACCGGAGAACCTTTCGGGCGGATGTGCGACAAATCGTGTCCTACACCACCACGGCGTTTCATAAGCTGTACTTGTTCTTCGTCTATTTTGAAGATGGCACCATAAGAATCCGCCTCTCCATCTACTCCGATCACGAAGCAGTTAGATAAAGAAGCTACTTGATAATTGTTACCGATTCCGGTCATCGGGCTTCCTTGCGGAACGATGTACCTGAAGTGGTCGAGCAGGTCGAACAGTTCCTCTGCACTTAATGGATTAGAGTATTTCGCCTCGATACGGGCTACTTCATTGGCTATTCTCCAATGCATGTCTTTCGGAGATTTTTCGTAAATATTTCCGAAAGAATCTTTTACTGCGTACTTGTTTACCCAAACACGTGCAGCTAACTCGTCGCCTTGAAAATATCGTAAAGATTCTTCATAGGCTTCCTCGTAAGAATAAGTTTGTTTTTCCACGATGCTTTTTTCCTTAGATTTATTTTTTTAATAAGTAAGAGTGTAGAAGTGATACCTATCATTAACAAATGTGATTGCAAAGCTAAGAATGTTTTTTATTATAGCAAAATAAAAATAGAATAAATTATGAACAGGCTGTGAGATTTTTATTTTAGAATGATAGTCTGCTGATTTATAAAATATTAGCATTATGTGGTGAACAAAAAGTTTTCCAAAAAGAAAATTGTTTTTCAAACTTGACTGGATGGGCTAATTCCTTTTAGAAAACATGGATAAACTTTAAATTTGTTCTTTGGTAACAATCTGCCATTCTTTTCTTATATTTGCAAAAAAATAGAAGAATGGAAATCCTAAAACAGAGAAGAACAATCCGCAAATATCAGCAGAAAGATATTTCTTCTGATTTGTTAAATGATTTGCTTGATTCTGCGTTCCGAGCCTCTACAGTTGGGAATATGCAGGTGTATAGTGTAATTGTAACGCGTGATGCAGAAAGGAAAGCTAAGCTGGCACCGGCTCATTTTAATCAGCCGATGGTGAAAACTGCGCCTGTAGTTTTAACATTTTGTATAGACCTGCGTCGTTTTACTAAATGGTGCGAACAACGAAAAGCAACTCCCGGGTATAATAATTTAGAGTGGTTCGTAACCGGTTCTGTAGATGCCTTGTTGGCAGCTCAGACTTTTTGTGTAGCTGCGGAAGAAAAAGGATTAGGTATATGCTATCTGGGTACGACGACTTACAATCCGCAAATGATAATTGAGGCCCTGGAGCTGCCTGAATTGGTGTTTCCTATTACAACAGTGACAGTGGGTTGGCCTGCTGAGGAACCTGCGCAGGTAGATCGGTTGCCGTTGGAAGCTATTGTACATGAGGAGACGTATCATGATTATACTCCTGGAGATATAGATCGCCTGTATGCTTATAAGGAATCTTTGCCTGAAAATAAGCAGTTTATTCTTGAAAACAACAAAGAAACTTTGGCGCAAGTCTTTACTGATGTACGTTATAAGAAAGAAGATAACGAAGTAATGTCGGAGAATCTTTGGAAAGTAATAAAAAAGCAGGGATTTTAACCCTGCTTTTTTAATGATGCTTGGATATCATCTATTTCTGCGCGGAAAGCTTTGTCTACTTCCCGTAATTCTTTAATGGTTTTGCAGGCGTGCAATACGGTTGCGTGATCTTTGTTGCCTATCAATGTTCCTATCTTAGCCGTTGAGAAATCCGTGTAAGATTTGGCGAGAAACATGGCTATCTGGCGTGCCTGTACTACTTCACGTTTCCGTGACTTGGTATGGATTGTAGCGGTATCCAGTGAGAAATGCTTGCATACCACATTGATGATGTCATCAACAGTAACCGCTTTACTTTCACTTTTCACTACCTTCCGCACAATGCGTTGTGCCAGTTCCAGATCAATTTCCTTGTTATATATAGTAGAATGTGCCATGATGGAAATGACGATGCCTTCCAGGTCACGCACACTATCACCTACATTTTCTGCAATATAATCGATTACTTCCGGAGGGAACTGTAATCCGTCACGATGTATCTTATTACGCAGGATGTTTTTGCGCAATTCTACAGTCGGTCTTTCCAGTTCAGCTACCATGCCCCATTTGAAACGGGTGATGAGCCGTTCTTCCATACCTTGCAACAATACGGGAGCACGGTCCGAAGTCAGGATAAGTTGTTTGCCGTTTTGGTGTAAGTGATTAAAGATGTGAAAGAATGTATTCTGTGTTTTGGTAACACCGGCAAATTCTTGAATATCATCAATAATCAATATATCGATTGATTGGTAGAAGTTGATGAAGTCGTTTGTTGTATTATTACGTACAGAGTCAGTATATTGCACCTGGAACAAATGTGCCGATACATATAATACTCTCTTGTCCGGATAAAGTTCCTTGATTTTTGTACCGATAGCGTTTGCAAGGTGTGTCTTGCCTACACCTGACGCTCCATAGAAAAACAGCGGATTGAAAATTGTTTTTGCCGGGTTCTGAGCGACAGCTTCTGCTACGCTGCGTGAAAGTTTGTTGCTATAGCCTTCAATAAATGTTTCGAAGTTGTATTCAGGATTCAGATGCGGATCTAAATCTGCAATAGGTGCTTGCGGTATTTCTTTGCCGATTACCTTTTTCTGTGGAATAATGGTGCGGGGAGTAGATTCGAGATTAACGGTAGTACGTGAACTCTTATCCACCATTACATTATACAATAACTTGGTACCATCACCAATAACTTTATATAGAGTTTTACGCAACAAGTCGACAAACTTGTCCTCCAAAAATTCATAGAAGAACTGGCTGGGTACCTGTACGACCAGCGTCTTGTCCTCATATTTTAAAGGTATGATGGGGAGAAACCATGTTTTGTATGTCTGCTCCGGAACATTGTCTCTGATAATTTCAAGGCAGCGGTTCCATAGCCCGACATGATTTAATTCACTCATAACGGCTTTGAATACATTTATTAATTAAGCAAAACTTCTACGCTTGCAAAATTCGCAATCTTATTTGAGAAAAACAAATGTGTTTTTTCTTGTTTTTCTGTTAAAAGTAATAAGCTCTTTACTTTCAATTACTTATCTATTTACATGTAAATAGCCCCTTTTGAGGGCTATTGCATTTTTATAAGTATCTGTATTATAATATAATATGCACTTAAATAACAGGATTTTAAACTTTTTGATGGATTGTGCAGAAGGGAATACTTTAGTTCCTACATGGACTTACCGCGGCTTTTTCTTTCAAACCTGTTTGCTCCTGTTATTTAGACTTATTCTATTTAATAAGTTTTTCCCTACTTATCTTTTTTGCCGAACAAGGAGAAATGAACGTACCTTTTGGGGTGCGATTTCAGGTCTTCAAGAAGGCTGGCTGCATTGGCTGTTGTGGCATTCAGATTGTTGTAGAGCGACGGATCATTTAATAATAAACCAATCGTATTGTCTTTCCTGCCTAACTGGTCTGTAATCATTTTTACATTAGCTAATGTAGAGTCTATGCTGGCAAACGCAGCGGCATAATCTATTTCTTTCAAGTTATTACTGACTGTGATGAAGTTATCCCCGATAGTATTCAGCTTTTGCGTGAGTTGGGGAATATCTTTACTCATGATAGCCTGTAATTGTTGGCTGGTCACTTCCATGTTCGCCATCGTGTTTTGTACGCTATGAAGCGTACCCGGGATTGCCGGATCTCCAAGTATCGTATTTAGTGAGGCAAGAATTGAGTCCAGCTTGGGAAGCATTTTCTCTACTTGTGGCATAACTGCGGCTACTTGGTCCATGACGCCATTGTTGACACTACCTTGTAAGGTATCGCCTGTCTGGTACTTTTCGCGCGGGTTATTTGCCAGCAATAGATTCATTTTGACACCTCCCATAAGTTCAGAGGTCAGTTCAGCAGTACTACCTTTCGGAATGCGCAATTCCGGATCTACATCGATTTCTGCTATGACTTTTCCGGATTGTGTGTAGTCATAATAAAGATCGCGTACAATACCTACACGGAAGCCATCGGCAAAGACCGGACTTGATTTGGTTAATCCATTTATGTTATGGAACTTGACGTAGAAATAGTTGGTAGGCTTAAACAGGTGGATACCTTTCAGGTAATTAATACCGTATACTAATATGCAGAGGGCAACAATACCCGCTATTCCTATTCTAACCTCTTTCGTAAGATACTTCATCATGATGTTATAGTCTTATTATTTATTTCTTTTTCTTTTTGAACTCCTCGATAGCCGTTTGAACGTTTATCTTCTTACCATTCTTAAAAGCGATGATAAAAGCGTCCTTAAACTTTGGCGTTATTTCACGTTTGGTACGTACTACCTTGTTATAGTCTGTTGATGAACCGTATGTATATTTATAAAGTCCACCTTCCTGGAAATGTTCCACACCTTTCAAACCTTTCAGTCTTTTATCATTGGCTGCGATAGGACGTGAAGAGGTGAGTATTTGTATTTTAAACACTGGACTGCCGGAATCGGTTTGCGATTCGGTAACTTTTCCTGCATTTTGTTTTGTTCTGGTAGTATTGGGAGAGGCTGCCGCTGGTTTTTGGGGGATTTCGGGAGATTCCTCAGTCTTTTCGTTGGTAGTATCTGATTCCTCTACATTGCCGGCATCTGTTTCTTCCGGTAATATGGTACGGCTACTTCCTGTCATACGTATTTCGTGTTCACGTTTATAGGACAGGAAAGCGCGGAAGATTCCGTTTGCCAATGTAGTACTTCCGGTTTCCGAGTTTAGATAACGTTCCTCTTCCGGGTTGGATATAAAACCGAGTTCTACCAGGATACTGGGCATGGCACTGGCTTTGAGTACCAGGAAACCGGCCTGGTGCACACCACGGTCTGCACGTTTACAGGTATGGCGGAACTCCTTTTGTACCAGTGAAGCCAGATGCACACTTTGAGACATGTATTTGTCTTGCATGAATTCAAAGATGATGTACGATTCTGCAGAATTCGGATTAAATCCTGCATAACGTGTTTTGTAATCACTTTCGTATAAAATCACGGAGTTCTCCCGCTTGGCTACTTCCAAATTAGCGTCCGACTTAGCTAAACCGAGTGTCCATGTAGAGGCGCCTTTGGCTGTTTTACTACCTGCCACAGAATTGGTATGAATGGAAATGAACAGGTCGGCTTTAGCGTTATTGGCAATATCCGCACGTCGGCCAAGAGGGATAAATACATCCCGTTCGCGAGTATATACCACTTTTACGTCCGGACAGTTCCTCTTTATTTGTTTTCCCAATTTGAGGGCAACATTTAGATTGATGGTCTTTTCTTTGGAGAATTTGCCTAAAGCGCCAGGATCATGCCCACCGTGTCCGGCGTCAATAACGACAACGAAATCTTTCGCTTCGATGCTGGTGGTACAAAAAGGAGAGATGAACAGCCCGAAGCAAATACTTATATATAATATGTATCGTTTATAGAGTTCCATACTAAAAGCCGTTGCAAATGTAGTGGAAATTTATAGAAAACTGATGCTTTGTGTGAAGTTTTGTCACTTTTCTCCCGGATTTGTGATAGATTTCTTTAAAAGGGACTAACTTTGCACCCGCAAATTAAATAGAAAAAGGTATGTTAGTTCGTTTTCTTAAGAACTGGACGTTGCCAATGGCAATGCTTTCAGGTACTTTGGGGTACTTCATCCTTGCGAATGTCCCTTTCTTGGCGCCTACCAAACCATATATCAGTGATTTGATTGCGTACATAACCCCTCTGCTGATATTTGCCCAGCTATTACTGACCTTTTGTAAGGTGGAGAATCTGAATGAATTGAAACCAAAAGCATGGCATGGCTGGTTGCTGTTAATTCAGACGTTGTCTTGCCTGGCACTTGCTGCTTTGCTGGTATGTTGTCCGATGCCGGAAGTTTACAGGGAAGTGTTTGAAGGAGCTATGGTTTGTCTTATTTGTCCAACGGCTACAGCGGCGGCTGTTATTACCGGAAAATTGGGAGGCAGTGCGTCTACATTGACTACCTATACTTTATTATCTAATTTGTTGGCAGCAGTGGCAGTCCCATTAGTCTTTCCATTGGTGGAACCTCATGCTGATATGACTTTCTTTGCAGCCTTTTTGAAGATTCTTAGTAAAGTCTTTCCTTTATTGCTTTTCCCTTTTCTTCTGGCATGGTTCCTACGGCTATTTATGCCGCGTGTACATCATTTCTTGTTAGGTTTCCATGATCTTGCTTTTTATCTATGGGGTGTGGCGCTTGCCATCGTATCCGGACAGACAGTCCGTTCATTGGTAAATAGTGATGCGCCGGTTTCTGTTGAAATTCTGATAGCTCTTGCAGGATTGATTACTTGTTGTCTGCAATTCTTTTTGGGTAAAAGGATTGGTGGGCATTATAATGATCGGATCAGTGGAGGACAGGCTTTGGGGCAGAAGAATACCGTTCTTGCCATTTGGATGGCTTATACTTATTTAAATCCTTTATCTTCTGTAGGGCCGGGATCTTATGTTCTGTGGCAAAATTTGATTAATAGTTGGCAATTATGGAAGAAAAGAAAGAAACAATCTGTGCCTTAAAAACGTTTAGCATTCTCAAGGGGGATTGCCTTGGATATCCCCCTACCGTTTCCGATAATATACCTTTAATCGGTAGGGGGGTGTCCTTATCAAGCAATCTTGAGGTTGTAGTGCAATTTTAACCTCGCTCTCTATGTTGATGCGTTGTGCTGTTGCGATATCTTAAGTGCTTTTTATTAGATATCGCAGGGCAGAAAATCTTTGTGTTTGCTCCTTTTTAAAGAAAAGTAGGAATATATAAGATCGATGTTACTGATCAAATGACGTTCCCTTTTCTTTACTTGTATTAAGATAGTATAAATCTTAATATTCAATAACTTGATTAATGCTACAAAGTTCTTTCTTAATTCGACCAAAACCAAAAAAGGCGAGCAAAAAAGGAATACGGATATTCGCGAAAATGTTCAATTGTTGATATGTTGACAAACTTTAACTCTAAAGGGGTTATTGAAAGAATGGAGTGAATGTGCATTTGCCCGGATTAAATGTACTTTTGTGGAAATTTACTAGAAAAAATTATGATGGAAGAAAGTAGACTTCTTTTTGAAATATCGGAAGATATTGTAGCTAGGGAAAATGTTTCGGCAGATGATTTGCAGGAGTATTTGGAGAATCCTTATCATGTAAAGGGAACTATCTTTGTGGTATGTATAAAAGGAAGTATGGAGGTTACATTAAATTATGGAAAATATATTGTTCGCGAGAATGATTACATCACTTTGCTGGATAACTCTTTTCTACAGATTCATAACGTTTCACCAGATCTTTGTTTTTCATATGCTGGCTTTTCTCCGAAGATAATGCATGAGGTGGAGTTTTTTAAAAAAGCATTTGATTATCTGTTTATTATCTTTGAGGAGCCTGTTAAACGTATATCTGAGAATTTGGAACTTTATATGCTACGCTCCATATCGTTATGGAAAATTATACGCGAAGTTCCGGAAATCTATAATAATAAAGAGGTATTGAGAAGTATGTTGGGTGCTTGTATTCATACGAGTATTGCAATGTATTATCAGGATAATTTGGAAGAGAGATGGGCTAAATCCCCCAAAAATGTCAGGATGAGCCGTCAATTTCTTAAATTGGTTGCGATACATTATAGAACAGAACGAGGAATCTCATTCTATGCAAAAGAATTAGGGACTTCGAAGGAGAATTTGTGCCGTAATATTAAGAGTTGTACCAATATGACTGCTTTGGATGTGATAGACTACCTTATTATTATAGATGCAAAAACGCAGCTGAAATCTACCAGTGCTACCATAAAAGAGATAGGTATATCATTAGGTTTTGATAATCTGGCTACTTTTTGCCGTTTCTTCCGTAGGCATACAGGAGTCTCTCCATTGAAGTACAGAGACAAATAATCCTTTTCTCTTTTAGCGTAATAATAATTCCTCCTCGTTGTAGCGTGGACGATCTTTTACTTCAATGTAGATCTTTCCGATGTACTCGCCCACAATTCCCAAGGATACCAGTATAGTGCCACCTACTAACCAAAGGGAAATCATCAGGGATGACCAGCCGGGTACAGTATCGTGAAGAAAATATGCACGTAGGGTCCAGATAGTGACGCAGAGAGCTATTAAAAGGAAAATACACCCCAGCCAGAATATCATGCGTACAGGCTTGACTGAAAAAGACGTAATTCCGTCAATGGCAAAATTCAGCATCTTTTTAAAAGGATATTTCGACTCTCCAGCGAAACGTTTGTCACGATTATAATAAACGCAGGCAGTTTGATAACCAATGAGAGGCACCAAGCCGCGAAGGTAAAGGTTACGTTCGCGGAAGCGACAGAGTTGCTGGATGGCACGGCTACTCATTAATCGATAATCTGCATGATTGTAGACCGATTTAGCCCCCATCGTTTTCATCAGTCGATAGAAAGCGAGGGCGGTGGTGCGTTTGAAGAAAGTATCAGTCTTGCGTTCACGTCGTACACCATAAACAATATCATTGCCTTCCATATAGCGTTCCACCATCTCGGGGATGACATTGACGTCATCCTGCAAGTCGGCATCAATGGAAATAGCTGCATCGCAACGTTCCTTTACAGCATTCAGTCCGGCCATAAGTGCGTTTTGATGCCCCACATTTCCAGCCAGGTTCAGCCCGCAGGCATACGACGTATTTTTATAGAACTCCTTAATGATTTCCCAGGTACGGTCTGTACTGCCATCGTTTACGTACAGTATATAGCTTTTGGGAGATATACGCTCTTTAGTTGCCAGCCGATCGAGCAACTGGCTGAGCCGTTTATGTGTTTCGTGCAAAACAGCTTCTTCCTTATAACAAGGTACTACGATAGCAAGTACTGGAGCTTCTTTCATAATCAATAGTTCTTTTTGCAATATTCGTAAGAAATCGGGAGAAAAGCAAATTATTTTCCTTTGTATTTGAAAACGAATCTAACCAGCAAGAAGTTTACCGGAATACCGATGGCGAATACCGGTATAGGTGCAAATGGCTTCGATATTCCAAGCCAGAGGAATAGATTCAATAAACTCATATGTAGAAGATAATTGATCAGATGTGCTCCGCCAAACCCAAAAGCCTTTTTCCAAGAAGGCTTTTTTCTGAAAGTGAAAAAGGCTGTAAGGTAAAAATTGGCGATGAAACTGAGTACGTAACCTATGCTGTAGGCTATGTTGACATTGATGACCTGCTGGAGTATAATATATATTCCATAGTGCAGGGTGGTAGCAAAGATGCCTACCATAATGAAACGGACAAATGCAGGTAGTTGTTTCAGTCTCTTCATGTTCATAGAATTGAGATGGCAAAGTTAGGGATTGTTGCAGAATAATTTGTACTTTTGCGCACAGAAATCATTAAAAACAGAAATATATGTCAGATGATAGGAAGAAAGCATTCTGGTTTATAGCACTGCTCAGTGTGCTTGTGATACTCCCTTTTCTAGGAGAAACTATTTTTTATTCCAAAGGAGAACCACGCGAGGCTATCGTTGCATTTTCTATGCTGGAGAGTGGAAATTGGATACTTCCGGTAAATTATGGAACTGATATAGCTTATAAACCTCCTTTCTTTTATTGGTCAATTGCCACTGTGTCGTCGCTTCTGGGTGGAGTGACGGAATATTCGTCCCGCCTGCCGTCTGCTCTTGCATTTCTGGCTATGCAGTTGGTGTTTTTTTCTTTTATAGCAAAGCGCAAAGGTGTGAAGACGGCTTTTCTTGCTTCCATTCTTCTCCTCTCTTCTTTCGAAGTGCATCGGGCAGCGGTAGCTTGCCGTGTCGATATGGTGCAGGTATCATTTATTGTCATCTCATTATGTCTGTTGTTCCGCTGGGATGAGAAAGAATGTCGCGGAATTCCATGGCTGGCTATTTTATTGATGGGCTGCGCCACGTTGACCAAGGGGCCGGTAGGTTCCATTTTCCCTTGTGTCAGTATCGGTCTCTACCAATTATTACGCAGACGTCCTTTCTGGAAAACATTTTTCCGGTTATTTGTGATAGGAATACTTTCCCTGATTCCATATGCTGCTTGGATTAGTGCGGCTTATGTACAGGGAGGCCAATCTTTTATAGATTTAATGCTGGAAGAAAATACAGGCCGTTTCATGGGTAAGATGTCTTATGATTCGCATGAAAATCCGCTATGGTATAATTTCCTGACCATTATTTGGGGATGGATACCTTGGACTTTAGTACTGTTGATTTCTCTCTTTGGTTTGAAATGGAAAAATATAAGCTTATTGCCTGAAGGTTCATCTTTCGGTGAACGTATAAAGAAAGCCTGGAATAAATTCCGTTCACAATCGCCTCTGCAATTATTCACATGGGTAGTTATACTCTTTATTTTTGTGTTCTATTGTATTCCTAAGAGTAAAAGAAGTGTTTATCTGCTTCCTATCTATCCCTTTATGGCGGTGTTGATAGCCGAGTATCTGCTGGCTTTGGTACAGCGGGGAGCGAAAGTCTTTAAAATTTCGGCTTATATCTTTGCTTCGCTGGCTTTGTTGCTCACGATAACGTTTGCTGTGGTGCGTCTCGGACTGATTCCTGATAGTGTTTGGGGAACGGGAAAGCATGCCATGGAAAACGTAGGATTCATGAATGCATTGGAGAATGTGGATTTGTCATTCTCTAAATGGTTGCTTGTGGCTTTGCCGCCAATTGCAGGTGTCTGTATGTTGATTGCATTGGCAAAAAAGGCGGATTCTCGTTCATTATTATATGGTATAGCCGGTTGTATCTTGTGCCTGTTTGTTTCCTTAGACGGTGTTTATCAACCTACGGTACTGTCTACGAAATCAGACAAGCGTCTGGCAGAAGAAGTAAATACTTATGTGCAGGACGGGGTCATGTATTCGTACACTACACGGCTGATTCGTTTTTATTGCACTAATTACTATCTGAATGATCGGATGAGGAATTTTACTCCCGGTCTTTCCGGAACGGGATATGTGATGCTTTCCGAACGAACCAAAGAGGACTTTCTGAAAGAGTATTCAGATAAATATCAGTTGGAGGAAATCTATCTTACTCCTTATCGCAGCTGTGATTTACGCGATAAGGTATTGATTTATAAATTCAGTGAAAAATGAATCCGATAGAATTGATTGATGCATATTATCCGGAAGATAATGAGCGGAAGCATATCTTATTGGTGCATAGCCGTCTGGTAGCCGAGAAGGCTCTCCGCATTGCAGACGGCCATCCGGAACTTAACTTGGATAAAGACTTTTTATATGAAGCGGGTATGCTTCATGATATTGGTATTTTTCTGACTAATGCTCCGGGTATCTTTTGTTTTGGTGATCAGCCTTATATCTGTCACGGTTATCTGGGAGCTGATTTGATGCGCCGGGAAGGGTATCCCCGTCATGCGTTGGTATGTGAAAGACATACAGGCGCAGGACTTTCTCTAGACGATATTATTGCACAAAACTTGCCTGTACCTCATCGGGATATGCTTCCGGTGAGTATGGAAGAGCAAGTAATTTGCTTTGCCGATAAGTTTTATTCCAAAACTCATTTGGAACGGGAAAAAACGGTAGAGAAGGCTCGAAAAAGTATCTCTAATTTCGGTAATGTAGGCTTGGAACGTTTTGACCATTGGTGCGAACAGTTCTTGTAGCATTCTAAATTTCTTTAAAAAGGGAGATTATCCGTATAATTTACGTACTTTTGCCCCTTCAAGCGGAAACTATTAGTTGATTACGCCATTGAAAGCAAATACATTCATATCATTCATACTACTACTAGTCTTACTCCTGATCCCTGACGAGGCTTTTTCGCAACGTCGGCGTGGAAGAATTGTTCCTACAGGAATCGAACGGACTGATACCTTTAATATAGGAGGTGTGCAAGAGGGAGATACCCTGTTGAGAGGAGATACACTGCAAAACGATACGATTCAGTTGCAGCCTGCCAAGAAGAAGCAACCGCTGGATGCTCCGGTTATTTATGAAGCTAATGACTCCATTGTGTTTACACAAGATGGTGTGGCCAACTTGTATGGCGACGGCAAAGTGAATTACCAAAATATAGAACTGGCCGCTGAAGTGATAACCATGAATATGGATAGTAGTACGGTCTTTGCTCATGGTGTGGAAGATTCGTTAAAGGTGATAAAGGGAAGACCTGTCTTCAAAGATGGCGATACTCCTTATGAAACAAATACGATACGGTATAATTTTAAAAGTAAGAAAGGACTTATTAGTAATGTAGTCAGCCAGCAGGGTGAGGGATATGTTACCGGTAATAATGCTAAGAAGGGTATGAATGATGAGTTGTACATGAAAAGTGGTCGTTATACCACTTGCGACAACCATGATCATCCGCACTTTTATATGCAGATGACTTATGCCAAGGTGCGTCCCAAGAAAAATGTTGTGACGGGACCTGCATATCTGGTAATTGAAGATGTCCCGTTGCCTCTTGCCGTTCCCTTTTTCTTTTTTCCTTTCTCCAGCAGCTATTCGTCCGGTTTCATAATGCCGAGCTATATGGACGACTCCGCTCGTGGCTTTGGTCTGACGGATGGTGGTTACTACTTTGCCATTAGTGATAAGATGGACTTAAAATTAAGAGGTGATATTTTCACGAAAGGTTCATGGGCGCTGAATGCAGAAACTAATTACAATGTCCGCTATAAATTCTCAGGTTTGTTTCAGGCCAGTTATCAGGTGACTAAGACGGGTGACAAGGGCTTGGAAGACTATATGGTGGCAAAAGACTTTAAAGTTGTATGGTCGCACCGCCAGGACCCGAAGGCTAATCCTAACTCTTCATTCTCGGCCAGTGTGAACTTCTCTTCCAGTAGTTACGAGCGCACCAATATCGGTAATATGTATAACTCGCAGGCTATGACACAAAATACTAAAACATCCAGTGTCAGCTATTCGCGTAACTTCCCCGATCAGAAACTTTCTATTGCAGCTACCGGTAACATTGCACAGAATATGAAAGACTCATCTATTGCTGTGACTTTGCCGGACCTAAACATTACCCTGAGCACCATTTTCCCTTTTAAACGGAAGAATGCAGTAGGAAATGAGAAGTGGTATGAGAAGATCTCTGTTCGTTATAGCGGACGTCTTTCTAACAGTATTACTACAAAAGATAATCTTCTGTTCAAGTCTAATCTGATCAAGGACTGGAAGAATGGCATGAAACATGAGATACCTGTCAGTGCAACATTTACGTTATTCAAATACTTTAATGTAACCCCGTCTGTTAGCTATACGGAGCGTTGGTACACCCGTAAGGTGATGAAGGATTGGGATCCGAATTCAGGTACCAGTGGGCAGGTTGTGAATACTGATACTGTCTACGGCTTCCACCGAGTATATAATTATAGTGCGAGCCTGGGTGTCAATACAAAGATTTATGGCATGTATAAGCCTTTGTTTATGAAGAAGAAAGAGATACAGATTCGCCATGTCATCACTCCTTCTATCAGCATCAGTGCATCGCCGGACTTTGGCTCTTCCCGTTATGGCTACTATGATACTTATCTTAAGCCCAATGCTGACGGAACACAGGATACCGTTGTTTACTCTCCGTATGCTGATCAAATGTTTGGTGTGCCGGGACAAGGTAGGTCGGGAAATATTTCATTTCAGATTTCCAATAACCTGGAAATGAAATACAGGGATAAAAACGACTCTATACGTAAGGTGAGTTTGATTGATGAGTTGGGTGCCAGCATTTCATATAATACGGCTGCTCAAGTACGTCCATGGAGTAATCTTACCCTAAATCTACGTTTGAAATTGAGCAAGAGCTATACCTTCAGTATGAGTTCAGTCTTTGCTACCTATGCTTACGACTTTGATAAGAATGGTAATGTAATAACAAGTAATCGTACGGAATGGTCTTATGGGCGTTTCGGGCGTTTCCAGGGATACGGAACTTCTTTCAGTTACACGCTTAATAATGACACGTGGAAGAAATGGAAAGCATTCTTTACCGGAGAAAAAGCGGATGATGATGGTAAGGGAAATGGGCAAACTGATACGGATAGTGAAGGTGATGAGACTGATGATTCTGAGTCAGGTGCTCCTACAAAACGAAAGAAAGAAAAAGCTGCTGTAGATAGTGATGGGTATCAGGAGTTTAAGATGCCTTGGTCCATAAATCTGAGTACAGGTTTTAATATCACGGAAGATAATACAAAGCCTATCAATAGAGAGAGTATGCGCTATCCGTATAAATTTAGCCTGAATGCCCTCAATATCAATGGTAATATAAAAATCTCAAATAAATGGGCTGTCAGTTTCAACTCCGGTTATGACTTTAATGTTAAGAAGATTGTGCAAACCTCTTTCAATATAACGCGTGACCTGCACTGTTTCAGTATGTCTGCAAGCCTTTCTCCTTTTGGCACATGGAAGTATTATAGTTTTGTGATTCGCGCGAATGCGAGCATTCTACAAGACTTGAAATATGACAAAAAGAGTCAGACTCAGACGAATATCAAGTGGTACTAAGAGAATTTAAGATCCTTTCTTACCATGCAATTTCCTGTTCCCCATGTTCCTTTAAGTAAGCGTTTGCTCTGCTGAAATGTTTGTTTCCAAAGAAACCATTGTAAGCTGATAGAGGGGAGGGGTGTGCAGATGTCAGTACCAAGTGCTTGCTACGATCAATAAATGCGCCTTTACGTTGTGCATATGATCCCCAGAGAATAAAAACAAGGTGTTCCCGTTGTTCGGCAAGAGCACGTATGGCTGCATCAGTAAATGTTTCCCAGCCGCGATTTTGGTGAGAACCTGCCTGATGGGCACGAACGGTCAGTGTGGCATTCAAGAGCAGAACTCCCTGCTCGGCCCAGCGGGTCAGATTGCCTGTGTTGGGCGCATCGGTGCCAATATCATCCTTAATTTCTTTGAATATATTAATCAGCGAAGGGGGGAAACGAACCCCGTCATTGACGGAAAAACATAACCCGTGAGCCTGTCCGGGACCATGGTAAGGATCCTGACCGATAATGACTACTTTCACTTTGTCGAATGGGCAAAGATTGAAAGCATTGAATATCAACTTTCCCGGAGGATATATCGGATACTGGCTATATTCTTCCCGTACAAAATTTGTTAGTGTGCGGAAATAGTCTTTTTCGAATTCCGGTTCCAAACGTATTTTCCAACTTTCTTCTATTTGAACATTCATAATTTTGTGTGTTAAAAGTTTCGGATGCTAAGATAGTATTTTTATCCGGTTTTGGTGACAGGACATTGTTTTTATTTCTTTGAGTGTATGATAAACAAAAAGGCAGAAATCAGAAGATCTCTGCCTTTTCCTGTTATTCAGGGGATATTAAATCAGATAGATATTATGTTCCTTACATTCTTGACGCATATCTTCCGGCCAGATACTGGCTTGAATTTCACCGATATGTGCTTTGCGGAGATAGAACATACAAAGGCGTGATTGCCCTATACCGCCACCTATGGACAGAGGTAATGTATCACTCATCAAGCGCTTGTGGAAGTAAAGTTCCAGACGTTTCTCTTCTCCTTCCTGTTTTAACTGGCGTTGCAAGGCTTCTTTGTCTACACGGATACCCATGGATGAGAGTTCAATACTGCGTTGGAGTACATCATCCCATAGCAAAAGGTCACCATTCAGTCCGGGGAGGCCATTCAGACCTTCTGAAGTATAGTCATCGTAGTCAGGGGCACGTCCGTCGTGCTTCTCTCCGTCACTTAACTTACAACCGATACCGATAATGAATACTGCACCATACTTTTGGGTAATAGCATGTTCGCGGCATTTGGGTTCCAGGTCCGGATAGAGTTGGCGCAATTCTTCAGCGTGAATGAAGTGTAGCTTTTGAGGCAGGCAAGGCTTGATTTCCGGATACATCTCATACACCATATATTCTGTGCGGATCATGGCGGCATAAATGCGGGTTACTATTTCTTTTAGGAAATCCACATTCCGGTTCTCAGCAGTGATAACACGTTCCCAGTCCCATTGGTCTACATAGAGCGAATGTAAGTTTCCCAGTTCTTCATCTGAGCGTATGGCATTCATATCCGTATAGATGCCATATCCGGGTTCTATATTATAGTCTGCCAATGTCAGTCGTTTCCATTTGGCAAGTGAATGTACAACTTCAGCTTGTGCGTCTCCCAAATCTTTGATAGGGAATGATACAGCACGTTCCACTCCGTTCAGGTCATCATTGATACCCATTCCTTTTAATACAAAAAGCGGGGCGGTGACGCGACGCAAACGTAATTCCGATGAAAGGTTCAACTGAAAGAACTCTTTAATCTGTTTGATTCCTAATTCTGTTTGTTTTAAGTCCAATAAGGGTTTGTACCCTTCTGGTTTTATTAGATAACTCATAAGTGTATACTATGTTTTTGTCCGGCAAATATAGGTATAATATTTATATTTGCATCGGTTTTGGGTGAGTTTGTTATCAAATTGTTTCTTATTAACTACTTGTTGCTCTCAAAATAACATTCTTATTTTGAAGTCTTTGCAGTAAAAAAAGATAAATCATTAGGAATATGCCCGGATTTTTTATACTTTTGCCCCCGCATTTAAGGCCTGGTAGCTTAGTGAATAGAGCGTCAGATTCCGGTTCGTACAACACCATACGGGGTAAAAATCGAGAGAGAGATTTAACAAATATTTGATTTAACATATAAGCCTAACCGGTTAAAATTACATAAGCACCTGTAGTTCAATGGATAGAATACAAGATTCCGGTTCTTGAGATGAGGGTTCGATTCCCTCCGGGTGTACTTAAAGCCACGCTTTTAACACAGCGTGGCTTTATTGTTTCCGCACTTTTCCAATGAAAATATATATATTTGCTGTGAAATGTTCTACTATTGTTCTACAAACCTAATTAATACTATGGCAACTTTCAAGGCAGAGGTGTATAAACATCAAAAACGTTCTGACGGAACTTGGAACGTAAAAATCAGAGTGACCCATAACAGGGAGAAGAAATATTTATCTACTTCCATCTATGTAAAGCCGGATGATATTACTCGTTCCTTTAAATTGAAAAAGAATATCACCGATAAGACAGACAAGATGATTGAAGAATATGAGGCTATTTGCTCTGATTTAGGTTTGCGGTTGAAAACAATGCCTATAGGGGAACTTATTTCTGAATTGGAAAAAGGGGTAAAGCCAAAGGTTGAGAATATTGATTTCATTGCTTTTTCTGCTCGGAAAATAAAAGAAATGGAAGAGGACGGGCGCGGAGGCTCTGCGAAGTCTTATAAGACTACTATTGAAAGTTTGAAACGATTCATCAAAAGAGATACTTTAGCTATATCGGAAATAACATCTACGTTTATGGAAGATTATGAGAAGTGGCTACGTGATCGAAAGCCTTTAACTAATCGTGTACTTGGTGATCGGGCGATATCCATGTATCCGGGTTATATTAGAGCTCTGCATAATTTAGCAAAGAAAGAATACAATGATGAGGAATTAGGAATCATCCGGATTCCTTGGTCCCCATTTGCCAAATATCTTGTGAAGAAACCTACACCTGCTAAAAAGCGTAATCTACCTGCGGAAGTTATAAAGAAGATAATAACCCTTCCAGATGGTCCCGAAACTAATATAGGATTAACGAGAGCCAACCTTGCCAAAGATGTGTTTGCTCTATCTTTCTTTTTAATCGGTATGAATACGGCAGACTTGTATAACTGTGATTGTATCTCTGACGGTCGTATTACTTATCAGAGGACTAAGACAAAGAACCGTAGAAGTGATAAAGCTGAAATTAGTGTGAAGATAGAACCAGAGGCAATGCCGTTGGTGGAGAAGTATCTTGATAAGACCAGGCATCGTGTTTTCAAATTCTACAAATCCTATTCATCTGCAGATGGGTTTAATGCTGCCGTTAATCGGGGACTGAAAAAGATAGGTGAATTAGTTGGCGTTGATGATTTGGAATTTTATGCCGCGCGCCATTCATGGGCTACTATTGCTCGTAATGATTTGCGTGTTAATAAGTATGTTGTTCATGAAGCGTTGAATCACGTAGATGATGCAATGAAAGTGACTGACATGTATTTGGAGAAGGATTATTCACAAAATGATGAGGCCAACCGTCGTGTAATAACTTACGTAATGACTGGTGAGGATGGGGTAAAGAGGAAGAAGAAATAATATTATTTTTTGAACATATCTCCCTTACCAGTTAATAACCAGTCGGCAGATATGTTATAGTCTTTGATAAGGCCTAACAGCCAAGATACTTGAAAGTGTCCTAAAGAATGATTTTTGGCTTGTGCATCGAAATGACGACGATCAAGATTATAGTTCCTACAATAAGTTGCCTTTCCTCGTATCTGTTTAGCTGATACGAGGAAATCTATGGAATGGAAGAATCTGGCGATTATTCCTAAAGTTTCTTCCGTGTATGCTCTTGGTTTACTCATCTTCCTTTTTATTTTCTTCCTTTTTCGGTTTGTTATCTACTTGTAATACGCTCTTTGCGTTAAGTGGAGAAATGACTGAACGTCCGAGTTGGCTTTCTAACTGTTCCCGGGCGACTTTTGCTACTTTTCCTCCCTCGTGTGCCACTTGCGCATTTTCAGCGAATCCGGACGGGCTCTTTTCTTTTGATAAGTCGGTGGTGGCAGTTTCCGCAAGCATGTTGAGAATAAGTTCGGTGTTCGTCATATTGTCTCGCAGATTTTCCTTTGTTAATCCTTTGAGTTTCTTGTATTCTTTTGCAGATTTTTCAGCCCATGTTTGGTAGATGATATCTGTCAGCGCGGCAAACTGAACACCTTCCTGCATTCCGTTTCTTCTCCATTCGTCTGTTAGTTCTTTCCGTACCTCAATTGATTTCAGGCGTTGATTTATCCAGTTGTCGGAATAGCCTAATGCTTTATATTCCATCATGGCACGGTTGATCGTTAATTCTGGGTCCTGCATTTCGTCCAGACGTTCTTTGGCTACTTGTGCCATCCAGAGTTTAAAAGGTTCAGCTTTGGGAGAAGGGATGGACTGAATGAGGCGGAATAACTGTTCCGTCGTTGCTACATCCGTCTTATATAGTTTCCCATCGGAAGAGGGTAATTTCAGTTGTACGATATTAGCGTACAACTGACTGCCTTCTTTAGATAATTTGCGTTTTAGGTCGCTCCAATATCTGCGAGGATTGTCACTATCGGTAAGAACTGCGACAACGTCCACGATAGAGAAAAACCATTCTTCTTTCTTATCGTCCCATACGGCACGAATCTTTTTATCTTCGAATATTTTGATAGCGTCCTTCTTAGTCATAATGCACTATTCTTTAGATGAAAGTAATTCTCTTTTTGCATCAAGTTCTTTTCTTTCTTCCTTGGTGAAGAACTCTCCACATATAGGGCACACATATTCTCCTGTTCTTGATTGGAAATTATCAATGTATTCCACTAATAATTCTTTAGGGTGATCGCAAGGTTTATCTCCCCATTGTTCGCGAAGTTTAGCAGCGTCTGATACTGAAATTGTTGTTGCCATAATTTCTTCTTGTTTTATAAAAGTTCATATCTTATATATTGTAAATCACTTTTTAGCCCTTCTAAGACGGTTGTTTCCTCGTTTGATATAAGAGCCTTGTCAATAGCTTTGCTTATCAAAGAAATGCCGTTGTCGAGCTCTGATTCATTAATTGCTCCGGTTGCTACATATTGTGCGAAGGAACTTTTTATTAGGTCTATGGTGAATCTATTGTAGTCCATATTGATTTCATTTTCGATAAAAAACAATAGCGTTCGTATATTCTGTCTCTGGGAAAATAATAGTGTTGTTATTAATTTGGCAATTAACATTAAATTCATTGGCAGTGAGATGGATGGTCGTGTTTTCGATTACGTAAGTACCTTTCGACTGAAATTTAGTATCCGTTTCCCCGTCCCCGTTTATATCATAATTTCCTTCCAAATCAAATGTTGCATTTTGGAATGAAAGAGTTGCCTTTCCACTGGTATTTGAGCTTTCCCATATTGTTCCGTCTAATATGATTTCATTTTCTTTATCAGAAGAACAAGCTGTCAGTGAGAGTACAATCAGTATTGCCAATGTAAATAAAAGTTTTTTGCTCATAATATTTAGTATTTAGGTACTATATATATTATTTCTCCGAATTGGACGAACCGACATCTGCACATGTGGCAGTGTCTTCCATGCGGACATTCGTTTTTTTCCTTTCTTGAAGCAGTTCTATTAATTCTCCGTTTTGCCGGATAAGCTCTGCGTTCATTTCATCATGTCGCTTTCGCTCATCGATCATTGCTTGAACGATTTCATAAGGAACAGACTGCTTAGATGTACTTGTCTCTTCTTCAATATTTGAATCGCAAAAGCGAGTGACCTTTTCCTTTCCATATACATCTATCAATTTATGAACGAAGTTTGCAGGGAAGGCTTCACGACCATTTTCAACACGAGATATAAAACTCTGTTTACAACCTAAAACCTCCTGTAAATCAGATTGTTTTAATCCGTTTTCTATTCTGAAATCTTTAAGTTTAAAATTCATGCAGTGTAAAAAATGTTAAAACAAAGAAATAAAATATACGAATATATAAGTATATATACGAATATTAGTATATTTGTCCCGTTATAAGTTTTATAACGACACAAAAATAGTTCAAAATTGAGTGATTGACAAATTAATAGGAGGTAAAATGGAAAATATGACATTGCCAGATTTGAAGGGGGCTGATATTTCAGTGATTGTTGCTGAAACCATAGCATCCGGATGCCAAAGGGATTTCCGAGGCATTTATGATTCTCTTCCAGAGCGAAGAGTTGTTAAGGCTCCGAAAAGTGCTTTCGTAGACCGTATCGCAGCTATTACAATGAAGCACCCGAATACGGTTCGGTGTTGGCTGTCCGGTACGCAGAAACCGGATGCACTTTCTCGTGCTATGATTGAAAAGGAGTTGAAAGTGCCATCATCAGAATTGTTTCCGGAGGATTGAGTATGCGACCGATTGAATTCTATACGACACCGGAAGGTGAGGTAACTATCCGAGAGATGGGTATGCCAGAGCGGCAGTTGAAGGAATCTGATACAGAATTCATTCAACGGTTCTTGGAAGTTCTTGAAGAATTCTATCCGGAGGCTTACAAGGCATTACGTGAGACTTATGCCAGATACGACGGGAACCGATTGTGGAGAGATTTTCTTGCAGTGCGTCGATTCATTAAGTGTAATTTCGGTCTGTATGATAACGAAATTGATATTGATGAAAATTGGAACTTTAAGTTTGAATTCGTTGGATGTCCGATGCGAGGTGAATGTGTAGGTTTCAAGGTTATTTGCCAGCCCCAATTCAACAGTAAACTATCGGACCGGCAGCTTGAAATAATGCGCTTATGCTATGAAGGGTTATCCGATGAAGAAGTCGGAAAAAGGATGTTCCTCTCTTCCCACACAATCAACAATCATCGTCGTAATAGCTTTCGGAAATTGGGGGTTCACTCCATGGCAGAGTTTAATAGGTACGCAGCCGAGAAAGGTTTATTTAAGACGGCTCTTTAACGCAACATTGATTTATTTAACGCAACTGATTATGACTAAAAAAGAAAGAGAACTTACCGGTGGAGAGGTAGCAGTAGCGATTTTGATATTGCTTTTCTCTCTCGTAGTACTTGGAAATGCTACCGAAGTGTGCAGGATAGTAATTGCATTAGTGATGATGATAGGTGATTTAGTTCTGGTGTACCAAGCTAAATACCCAACAAAAAAAGGAGGTTGATATGACGGACCAACAATATTTAATCAAGAATCTTTTGATTGGCGCTGCCGAACTTGGCGCTGCCACGCAAAGAAAGTATGATCATCCACGCCTGGACCTTATAACTCAACGTGAAGCCTATAAGTTTTTTGAGGAACGGGACACTGCATACGGTGAGGAATTTACTCACGGTGAAGCATGGGTTAAAAAAATGGTGAAGGACGGTAAACTTCATCCTCGACGCAAAGGAAAATCGGATAACTCGCCCCTTATGTATTCCAAAACGGAAATGATAGCTCTTTACAATGCCGAATATGCGGTTGTTCATGGAATTTTTGACGGTACACAATTATAGCTATGAGAAACCATTTAAGAATAAATAAAGAAATTAACCCTTCCATAATGCCTGTCGGATGGTTGGGAGAAAAAGAATGTACTTGTTTTACTGTCTATATTTCAGTAAAAGAAAGAACTTCTTTCATGGCTAAATTTGCTATATATAGAAATCGGGTGTATAAGTCAGAAGTTGTTGGATATCTTATTTCAAACTATATAGCTTATCATTTAGGAAAAGGATATGACCCGTTTGCAATGAAGGTTTTAAAGCATGGAAAACGGTATAAAGAACCTTGCAAGGAATATGTGAACTATTCAATAGGCAGCATATCCCAAACCTTTCATGACGTTGTTCGCAATTCTTTGAAAAGTATTCCTATAAAAAGAGCTAATGCTTTATTTTATTATGCTCTAAGCGCTTTTTACAATGCTCCAGACAATGTTCTTGATAAATTGTGTTCTACGATAGAACAGCTAAAGAATCCTGTTACCAAAACGGAAAAGTATCTGACACTACAAACTGAACTTCCAGATAGTAGCTTCAATTTGATTAAAGGTTATGCTTATGATAATGGTATGACAATCTGTGATTTGATGTGTGTTGTGCTAAGAACAGTGTGTATGTCTAAAAAAGAGCGTTCAGAAGATTGTTCTCCTATTGCTCGGTTATTCAACTTATATCGTATTATGACACGGTCCGGAGAACCTTTTGCTGATACAAATGGCAGAATTTTAACAGTACAAGTTTGTGGAGAGCGTGAAAAGAAGTACATGTTGAAATTCATCAAAAGAAGAGGATTAACGAGGAAGGAATTATTGAGGAAAGCAATCAGAGCATTAGTCTATGTAATTTCCCATAAAAGCCGATTTGAAAAGCGCATTCAATATAGCTACGAAGCAATTGTAGATGAAGATGATTATTATTATGAACGGCTTTCCAGAATTGATTTTGCGAGGAATGTATATAGTAGACAACAAGTATAAATGGAGGATTAATAATGAAAGAATTATGTATTGTGTCGTATTTGACGTTAGGAGTGCTTGTAGTATTACCGATAGCGTTCCTGCTTTATATCATCGGTCAATTAGGCTCTATGTGCTTTTACATTTCTGGAAAGTCAAAATACATTGTTTACTATTACGAAAAAGGATTGAGATTTTTAAAGAAATAGATGTTTGCTTATTTAACATAGTACAAACCTTTTAATAATTTAACTAATGAGTACAGAAGAAATTTCTAAAAAGCTTCCCTACAATTTGAGGGAAAAGAAAGAAAAGAATGTTGCCTATCGGTCATTAATTAGACCCGTGTTGGCAGATGAGTTGTACGACAATATTCTGAAAATTGTCGTTGCTCAAAAGAAATACAAGGATCCGGATTACTCTGCTAAGAAGTTGGCGAAAGAGTTGCAAACGAACACACGTTATTTGTCCGCAGTCATTAATTCTCGTTTTGGCATGAACTACTGCTGCCTGGTTAATGAATACAGGATTAAAGATGCACTTAATTTATTGAAGGACAAAAGATATGCCGACAAGAATATTGAGGAAATTAGCGACATGGTCGGCTTTGCAAATCGTCAATCATTCTATGCTGCCTTCTATAAGAATGTGGGAGAGACTCCTAAAAGCTATCGTAAAAAATACCTGTAATCATTTAACGCAACAAGATTATGACATACATTGGAATCGTGAGAATGACTCTCACTAATTTTAAAGGAATTCGTTCTCTGGAAATGAACTTTGACCCAGAAGTGACTAACGTTTTTGGAGACAATGCGACTGGGAAAACTACTTTGATGGACGCTTTTCTTTGGACCCTGTTTGGTAAAGATAGCCAGAACCGTGCTGACTTTAATATTAAAACGCTTGATGCAAAAGGAAAAGCTCTTCCTAAATTGGAACATGAAGTCACCGTGATTCTCTCTGTTGATGGCGTAGAAACTGTTTTCCGTCGTTGCTATAAGGAGAATTGGGTGAAGAAGCGCGGGACCGCTAAAGAAGTGATGGACGGACACACCGTAGATTATTATGTAGATGATGTTCCGTTGAGTAAACGGGAATATGATGCTAAGGTTTCAGCTATTTGCCCGGAGCAGCTATTCCGGCAGATAACTAATCCTTCTTATTTCCCTTCTCTGAAAATGCAGGAACAACGGAGAATGTTATTTGAAATTGTTGGTGGTGACATTACCCACCATGACGTTTTCAACGAATTAATCACTGATGAGAACAAAGAACATTATCGCTCGCTCGTAGATGCTCTTGATTCCGGTAAAACTCTTGACGAGTATAAGAAGCAGGTTGTTTCACAGAAGAATAAAATTAAAGGTGAGGTAGCTGATATTCCCGGTCGTATCGAAGAGAACAACAGGAATATGCCAGAGGAAGAAGATTGGGTCGCTTTGTCCTCTGATATCGAAGAGAAGGAAAGCGAGATTAAGAACTATGATTCTCTGATAGCTGATAAGTCAAAAGCTGACGAAGAGGAAGCCGGGCGTAGACGTGGTGTTCGTCAGCAGATAGATGATAAGTATGAGCGTATGGAAGAGGTCAAGCGCCAGGTCAAAAGGGATGCCAATGCCGAACATGATAAATGGTACTCTGATTTGTCAGCAAAGGAAAGTGAAATATCCAATTTCAAAGCTGATATCCGTTCTCTGGAAAACAGACTACTAACGTTAAATAATTCCTTGGAAGAGTATAATTCTCAGAGAGGAATCTTACTTCAGGAATATAAGACTATCAATTCTGAAACATTCGAAGTGGATAGTTCCGCTCTTGTTTGCCCTACCTGTAAAAGAGCATTTGAGGGCGTGGACTACGATAGTAAGTTGCAAGAAATGCAAGATACTTTCCAGACCAATAAATCTAATCGTTTAAAAGTAAATGTTCAGAAAGGAACTACAATCAAAGCTAAGATTGAAGAGTTGCAAAAACAGATTCAAACTGTAGAAAAAGCTATTGGGGAAAAGAAGAATTTGCTTTCAACGTCGGAAAGTGAGAAACAGCAGTTGCAGAATTCAGAGCCGAAGACAGTAGATGTAATTGATGTATTAGAACGGAATGAGAAATATATTGCTCTAAAAAAGGAAGCGGAAACGTTAGAAGCCTCTTTAAAGGCTATTTATACGCCTGCCGATGTATCAGAACACATCAATGCTAAAAAGGCTCTTCAATCGGATATATATGCCCTCAAAGAAAGACTATCCAAAAGGGAACAGATTGAACGTACCCAGAAGCGGATTGATGAACTGCAGTCTCAACTTTCGAATATGCAGCAGCAGATTGCCGACTACGAACAGATTGAAGCCTCGATACTTGACTTTATGAAATCGAAGGTTTCTCTGGTAGAGAAGCGTATCAATTCAGCTTTCTCCTATGTTCAGTTCCGGATGTTCGATACACAAGTAGACGGGACCGAATTTGACACCTGCGAATGTATGGTAGACGGTACTCCCTATTCCGATTTGAATACGGCCGCCAAGATGAATGCCGGTATTGATATCATCAATGCCATTTGCCGGGCAAAGGGGGTGACAGCTCCTATATGGTTAGATAACCGTGAAAGTGTTTGTAACCTTATTCCATGTGCATCACAAGTGATAAACCTCTTTGTAGAGAGAGGTGCTAAATTAACAATTCAATAATAACCATTTAACGTAACAGATTATGGCAGAAACAAATCAGAATCAAACAGGAGGTATGTTTGACAACAAAAGTGGAGCGCAACCGGCTCCGGCACAACAACCGCAACAGAATCTTTCGATTGTTCAGAAAGATGTGGTTGATACTGTAATGTCTAAGATTAAAGATTTTGAGTCAGCCGGGGAGCTTAAACTTCCGGCTAACTATTCAGCAGTAAATGCACTGAAATCCGCATGGCTTATCTTACAGGAAACGAAGGATCGGAATGATAAACCTGCATTAGTGGCATGTACTAAAGAAAGTGTTGCAAATGCTTTGCTTGATATGGTAGTACAGGGGCTTTCTCCGATGAAAAAACAGTGCTACTTTATTGTATATGGTAGCAAACTAACTTTGCAACGTAGCTACCTTGGAACGCTTGCCATCGCTAAACGTGTAGGAGGTGTTAAAACAGCAGTTGCCAATTGCGTATATGAAGGTGATGAATTCATCTTTTCCATTGACCCAGAAACCGGACTTAAAAAGATAGTAAAACACGTTCAGACGTTGGAAGGCTTAGATGCTAATAAAGTCAAAGGGGCATACGCTATACTGGTTACGGATGATGATCGTGTTCTTGTGGAAATTATGAACATTACTCAAATCAAACAGGCTTGGATGCAGGGAGCCACAAAAGGCGCCTCTCCTGCACATAAGAATTTTGGTGATGAAATGGCGAAGAAATCTGTGATCGGCCGTGCTTGTAAAATTCTGATTGGTATGTCTGATGATTCAGCTTTGTTTGATGAGCCGGACGAGACAGAAGTTGATACGACTGCCGGACAACGAGCCGCACAGATAGAGGGAGGTGCAAATAAAAAGCATCTGGGCCCGGTTGAGGATGCCAATTTTGAGGAAGTAAAACCTACTGCTCCGGTCCAACAGCCTGCACCTGCATCCTCTTCTACACAGCAAGCAAAGGCAACGGACGAAAATCCTCCATATTGATACGATTATGGCAAAGAAAGTCGATAATTCAAAAGGTTTTTTGGTGATAGAGGTTTCGGCAGCGGAACAGTTTGCTAAAGCCGGAGGATATGGTGTTTGTGATTACTGTAATACTCCTGCGGAAAAGGGGTATTACATAGCTGCTCTGAATAGATGGTATTGTCCTAAATGTTATGCTGAATTCTGTAACCGGGCAAAGTATTACCAGGAAGATTCTGCAACAGAAAAAAGGAATTATGAAGTTTATGCTAAGTTGCTTGGAGTATGAAATACAGATATGTGAGGTGCGGTAAAATTACCGATTTCAATGAACTGTTTGATTTGTCTGCAAGAAAGCAACCGGTAATTTGGGTTACCGGTTTAGTGCATCACGAATTTGTGAGGCCTGCCGCTTTCTTCTTACAATGGTCCCTTGCAAAACTAAAATGTACCCAACTTTATAAAGCTAAGAAGGTCGAAAATGAAACTAAAAGTGTTAGGAAGCAACAGTCTCGGTAATTGCTACATCCTTGAAAATAAGGATGAAGCTCTGATAATCGAAGCGGGTATTAAATTTGCCAAGGTAAAAGAATCCTTGAATTATAATATCAGTAAGATTGTCGGATGTCTGGTAAGCCATGAGCATAACGATCATGCCGGATTTTATACAGAGTATCTAAAGATAGGATTTCCGGTACTTTCACCGGAAGCAGTCTATAAGAGCAAAGGATTCTCTGTTATGCCTCCGTTCGTAAAAGTTGTACAACCAGGCAGGGGGTATAAGATTGGCAATTTCAAGATTGTTCCTTTCGAAGTGCAACACGATGTTCCTGCTTTTGGTTACCAAGTCGATCACCCGGATATGGGGAGGCTTGTTTTTCTCACTGACACCTTCTACTGCGAATATACCTTTGATAACGTGAATCACTGGCTTGTTGAAGCAAACTATGCAGATGATATTCTTGATAAGAACATTGCCGATGGCCGGACACCACCGTCCATGCGCCCCAGACTGTTGAAGTCACACATGGAGATTGAGACAACCAAAGGGCTGCTGTCTGCAAATGATTTATCGCAGACTCAAAACATTGTTCTTATTCATCTATCAGACGGTAATTCACACGAAAGAAGGTTTGTTGATGAGGTAGTAAAGCTGACAGGTAAACAGGTGTTTGCAGCTAACAAAGGGTTGGTTATTAATTTCAGTAAAGTACCGTACTAATGACACTAAGGTTTGAAAAGATAAACGGGTTATTCGATAGTAAGGCTCTGTTATTGGCTTTTTCTCTGTTGGCGAATGGTATTTATGTCATAAGCATAAAGAAAGTCCGCAGACAGCGTTCTAACAAGCAAAATGGCTACCTGTGGGGGTGTGCTTATCCGTTGCTTTTGAAAGGAATGATTAATACCGGTTGGGAGTTTGCTACCATAGAACAGATTCACGAGTTTTTTAAGAATCAATTCACATCGGAACAGATAGTCAATAAGGACACCGGAGAAATCGTGTGTATACCTGCTTCTACTGCCGATATGGATACCGTAACTTTTAATACCTACGTGGATAAGTTAAGAGAATACGCAAGTGAGTACCTGGGGATGGAGTTGCCGGAACCAGACAAAAATTGGAAGGAAAATGAAAACAGTGCCAGATTACATAGTGAAAGACCTGCTCCGGCTACTGCCAATTCTGATTGATAATGTTGATTTGGTAGGCAAAAGTACCCGGGTACAAAATGCAGTTAGATTAGTGAAAAATATAGTAAAGAAACTATCAAAAATTGATTGATTATGGCAAAAGAAACAATTCGCCGATATATTTTGAAGACAGAAAAAGGTGGTTGGTTAGGTGAGGTTATTCTTACTGATAAGAAAGAGTTCTACTCTCTTACCGATTGGGGGAACTTTAATTTCTCCTGGTCCACACCTATGGAAATTAGAGAATTCATATTGAGTATTGATGTAGATTACTTTGGAAGAAAAATGTACCAAGGTGTCGCTTATCAGTGTAGTAATAAGGATATGAGAGGGTATTGCGAGAGATTTGCAGCTAAGATATTACCTGCTCTTAAAGAAGCTATTAAACAAGAAATAAAGGAGGAAGAGGTATGATGCAATCATGGTTTCAGTGTAGGACACACTACAGTAAGTCAATGGAAAACGGCAAAGAGAGAAAAGTCAATGAAGTATATCTCGTTGATGCAATTCTCTGGGGAGAGGCCGAGGAACGAATTATCAAAGAGCTTACTCCTTTTGTCCGAGAGGGTAGTACTTTGTACATAGATGATATCGCACGTTTCAGCATCGATTCTATCATTGAAAAGGATGCTACAGAAGCGGACGACAGATACTACAAGGTTGTTCAAGCATTCGTTGTCATAGACGAGGATTCCGGTGATGAGAAAAGAAACAATTACAAGTATCTGGTGCGTGCTTCTGATACTGACCGGGCGCAGCGTATCATGGAAGATTTCAATAAAGACTCTATGGGTGACTGGATTATTGTTAGCATCCAAGAGACACCGATAATGGACGTTTATTACTATTCTTCCGATGGTGCTATTGCTGATATCGTGAATGCTCACAGTGATATTTCTCCTTCATGCTATCTATATGAAAAGACAATAAAGAAGGAAGCTGTAAAGGAGAAGGTTCTTATCGAATGCAAGAAGTATGTAGAGGACATCTGCCGGAATGATGGCAAGGCTATTAATATAAGGAAACGGACCACGGCACTTATTGAAGCTGTGGCAAAGGGAAGCTGTTTTGATATCGATAAACTGCGTGATACAACGCTGGAATTAATCAAGGGGGCTGGTAATTCTGAAAATTATAGCAATATAGCTGCCTGGTATCTTGGATGTCTGAGTCTCCGTCTGGATTACATAGATGAGAATTATACAACTTGGAAAGAATCATATATTGATGCAGATACGGGCGAACAGGTTTGGGTTACCCGTGCCGAGAAAAAACAGGTAGAGTAATAATCTTATCACAACGAGAGATGAAAGAAGGATTTTTACCGCTAAGTAGAAAGCTATTTGAGCACCCATTATGGCGCGAACAGCGAGAATTCAGTTGTGCCGAAGCGTGGATCGACTTATTGAGATTAGCACGGTTTGAGGCGAATTCGACCAAGATACTGATAAAAGGTAAAATGGTAGAAGTCCATCGTGGAGAATACCCCGCATCATTGCGGCACTTAGCCAAATTGTGGGGTTGGTCCAAAAATAGGGTGGATAATTTCATTAATATGCTCATCTCGGAAGGTATGATAAGTAAAAGGACAGCAGACGGGACAAACCAAACCGTTATAACTATCTGTAAATATGGAGAATATAATTTCGTTTCAGAAGTAAAGGGACAAGAACCGGGACAAAGTCGGGACAGTGGAAAACCGGGTTCTGCTGCTATTCCGGAAAAATGCGGGACAGCAAACGGGACAGTAGAAGGGACAGCTAACGGGACAGCTTTTTCCGGTGAAAAAGGTTGTAATACAGGTGAATACGAAAATAATTCTCAAAAGCCGGGACAACAATCGGGACAGCAAACGGGACAAAGTCGGGACAGCGACGGGACAGTGACGGGACAACGAAGGGACAAATCTAATAATATTAATAATATAAATAATATAATAACTCCCCCCTATAATCCCCCCAAGGAGGAAAATGGGAGAGAGCCCTTCATTAAAATCGGGGAGATTAAGGATTCTCTTTTGAAAGATGAACTTTGGAAAGAAAATGCTTGTATGCAATCTGGTTTGAGTGTTGATTTCTTGCCGATGATTCCGGAACAGATTGATAACTTCCTTTCGTGGATACAGTCTATTGGTGAAGAAAAGTCGATACTGACATTGCCCGATGCGAAACGACGGTTTGTCTATTGGTGGAAATATACAGGTCTAAAAGAGTGGAAAGATGAAACAGAAAGAATATCCGGAAAAAAGAATCGGCCAGGTAATAGTGGAAGCCCAAGCGGTGGGGCAAAGCCTAACTACGACGAGGTTTTTTGATTATATCCCTGATGATGTGTACGAGAAGCATCTTGCATGTTTATGTGAGTCTGGATCACAAGTGTTGGCTCGCGAAAATAAGACGTTTGTTGTCGATGATAGCAATGAGCAGGTTATTCGCTTTTTGATTCACTACTTCAATCGGTGCCGATCCGCTGAAACTATCTATCCGGATAAAGGCTATAGGTTGCACAGGAATATCGTGCTTTGCGGTGAAGTTGGGGCCGGGAAAACTATTTTGATGCAGGCTTTTTCACTGTATCTGAGAAAGATAAATAGTCCTATGCAGTTTTTGAACTTATCTGTTGGACAAATGGTGAATTATTACACGAAACACAATAATCTGGATAAGTACACCTACAACGAGGATGATTCAAAAGCATTTCAGTATGAACCGATAAACATTTGCTTGAACGATATCGGTCTGGATTTAACAAGCTTTTATGGCAATGATACAAAGGGTTTGTGTAGTGAGCTCCTTTTTGCACGCTCCGAGATTTGGCAGTTTTATGATAAGTATTGCCACTTGACGACAAACTTATCAGCTACAAAACTGAAAGAGTATTTTAAAGACGATTACAGCCGGATAAATGACCGATTTAAGTATTTCAATATGATTCATTTGTCCGGAGAATCAAGAAGATAACAATTTAACGCAACTGATTATGACAAAGAAGATTTTTAGCAAAGTGATTAACAATCACGGTGACATGGTTCACAAATGGTCAGAGAGTGACTTTGGAACATTTGTTTGTACTGGATTACAGGTCGGAAATGTAAAGCCGATGATGTATTTTGGTCGAGTACTACAAGTGCGGTTGGAAGCCGGGGAGTATGGCAGTGATTTGGTATTGATTCGCCATGCTGACGGTACGCTGGGTTCACATGAGAACCAATGCTTTTTCCGGGTAAAGGACGAGTTTCTTCCGGAACTAAAAAGAATGTTCAAGGATTCATTTGAACATGATTCTACGTCTGTAGAATACACTATCTGTAATAAACTTCCTGCTACAGGTTTTATTATTCCTTCTCCCTATGGACCGGAAGAATACACTCCAATGAGAGAAGTGCGTTCTGCACTATACAGCAAAATAGATGAACTCCTAAAAATGTAGATTATGAAAACAAATTCATTCCAAGACGCTATCAAATCATACCTAGACGAACGTGTAAAAACGGATGAGCTATTTGCCAAAGCATATGCAAAGTCGAACAAAAGTTTAAAAGAGTGTTGTGACTACATCATGGGAGAAGCAAAGAAACGAGGTAATGCGGTTGCAATGACCGATGATGAAGTTTTCGGGCTCGCGGTACATTACTATGACGAAGATAATATCAAGGTCAATAAAGTATCTGGAAGTTATAAGGTGTCAGCGCCTGCGTCTGCACCTGTTCCGAAGGTGGAGCTTACCGAGGAAGATAAAAAGAAAGCCCGTGAGGAAGCGATTAGGCGACTTACCGAGGAACAATATGCTTCCATCAAGAAAAAGCCAAATAAGAGAAAAGAAGAGGATGTTCAACAGATGAGTTTATTCTAATGCTATGGAACCGAAGACTAAATTACAGAAGCAGGTAGTTAGACTTAGTAGTAAATTACCTGCATTATCCGACAATCAAAGCGCATGGGCAATAAAGAAATGCTTCGAGATGGAGGGATTTCACAGAGCTAAAAAGATTTGGTGTACCGAGTGCGGAGAAGTTTTTGAAGCTAAAGGATCTGATTTATCATACTCTTTGTTGGGTGCGGATTGTCCTTGTTGTGGAAAGCACCTTAAAGTGCAAGGAAGTCGAAAAAGGGTATATTCACCTCAATCAATGTACTTCACGATTATAACCACGATTGGAGGATTCCAAGTTTTAAGGCATTTTGTAGCCTCTAAATCCTGCCGTGTCGGTCAGCCTGCAAAATTTGAACTTCATGAAGCTGTACAGAACTGGATATCTCCAAAAGGTATTGAAATCATTATGGCCCGACTGACGAATTGTTCATACGGAGCTTACGATCAATGGTGTTGGAGTACAAGCATGGAAATACGTTCTGATTATTATGTGAAGGATAAATATCACATCTGGGCAAGAGATATCAAAACCCTTCGTTTGCTTCCAAAGCTGAAATATGCAGGAATTGATAATAATTATCATGGCATAACCCCCGATATCCTATTTAGAATGTTGTTGCGTTATCCCTTCGTTGAGACATTAATAAAACAAGGCGATAAAGAACTTTTGGAGTATATGGAAAATAATATAACCCAGGTTGGAAAGTATTGGCCGTCCATTAAGATAGCCAGACGTCACGGGCTTAAGATTGACAAACGAACCGACCTAAGAATGTATTTTGATTATTTGGAAATGTCCGATGCTATTGGGCGTGATGTTCGTTCTCCCAAGTATTTATGTCCTAAGAATCTGAAAAAGGCTCACGATGAGGTGATGAAGCTAAAACAGAAACTTGATGATAAAATAGATTTCGAAAAGAAGATGAAACAGGCCCTTAAAGATGAGGCTGTATATCGGAAACAGAAAGGTAAGTTCTTCGGCATAGCCTTTACTGATGGTACAATCCAAGTACGGGTGTTGGAAAGTGTATTGGAATTTTTGGAAGAGGGAACCACTATGCACCATTGTGTACACACCAATAAATATTATCTAAAGCCGGAAAGTCTTATTCTCTCTGCCCGTATTGGTGACAAACGCATTGAGACGGTTGAAGTCAATTTAAAGACACTGAGTGTCGTCCAGTCGCGGGGTGTATGTAACCAAAATACAGAGTACCACGAACGGATAATCGGACTTGTGAAGAAGAATATCAATTTAATACGTCGAAAATTAACTGCTTAAACATGAAGCTGAATAAAGAACAAGCAAACAGGGTGATAACTAAACATGAATCTCTGGTTATCGCTGCAACGTATAACATTTTATTCACTAATGACATCGTTTGTGGATTGATAATTGATTCCATTGGTAAGGTGAAAAAATCTCCATTGTATCGGCAGCGTACTAAGCAACTGATAAATCAGTGTTCCAAGGAACGTGCTAAATACGAAAAGATGCTGAACAGAATTATAGGTGATCGTGATGAATTCTTTGCCAATGCAAACGATATATTCCGAGAGGATATCGATAAGCATTTGAATGTATTTTACTATTCAATCAAACAGGTTTTTGATAAACATAAAATAAAGAACTCGGATGTGATCTCGCTATTGGAGCAGACAAGAACCATGTGTGAATTCTCTTGTGCCCAGTTCGATAAGCGAGCTGCAGAACTTAAATCGGTGGATAACCGTTTCAACGGCTTTGCTCTTGAATATATGCGCATGACTGCCCTTCACCGGATTCTAAATGAAATCATGCGTTCTCTCGATATTCCGGTAGATATTAATCTAAATACGGACAATTGTATCAATGCCATCAATATAATTTCTAAGAGGTTGGTAGATGGTGAAAATATAGCGAAAGCTATTTCCAATTAAAAGTTTTTGGTATGTCAGAGAAAGGAAATAAATACCCAGGTAAAAAACGTCCAGTAGTTGCCGTGAATCCTGATGGTTCCGTAGCCGGATATTTTGAATGTATCAAAGATGCAGTTGATAAATACGGTATGGACCGGCATAGTATTACTGACAGTTGCAGGCGTGGTACTATCTGCCGTGGGCTACGGTGGTGGTATGAGGAAGAGTTTCGGGAAATCTACCTGCGTGGAGAAACTGATAAATTGAAATATACTCTTGACCCGAACCGTGACAGATTAACGTACCATTTCAAGAAAGGACATAAGGCTGGGAATGGTTGGGATAAATGCTCGGAAGCAAAGAAGAAGAGGCGCCGAGAAATTGCCAGAGAACGAGCCTTGCAGATGATACAGGAAGGTACAAAGAACTTTGCCAAACCAAAAATGAAAAGACCTGTCCGATGCATCACTACCGGAAAAGAGTATGATAGTTTGAAATCATGTGCTGCAGATACTGGTATCGCTTCTAATCAGATCGGAAGAGCTGCACGGCTTGGAGTTGCTACTCATAAAAAACGGTTTGAATTCATAGGCCCGGATGAGAGATTAAGAAAGAATGGAGTACAGCATATTACATCAAGTGCTCCGCTAAGTACAAACACGGTTGATATGCTTTGTCAAATGGCAGAGAAGGCGTATCAATCTAAATAATCAATACTATGGCAATAAAAATCGTAAAAGCAAGAGTCGGTAAATGTCTTATTGATAATACCGATGAAGTAAAGTTTCAATTACAATTCAAAGAAGAAGGTCGGAATAATTACAGCGGATTTTCTATTGATGTTTTTGAGACGGAACAGTTGGCAAATGAGGCTTTGAAAATGCACAATGAAGGGACAAGGGTTTACCACGTTCATTCACATCTTGGTTGTATGAGAAGCTATTTTATGTGTAGAGCTGAAAAAGCTCCTATGGAAGAAAAGGTAACTCGATTAATGCAGTCTGTTAAGGCTGGGAATAGACCGTCTTTTATCGGGGTTCTTTTAAGCGAATCCCAGATTGAAGAATTACGGTCTTATGTAGATGATAAGTACTATAACAATATTCTGAAATCTCGTCTGAAACCTTGTAAATAGAATAGAAAGGAGCAAAAATGGCAAGAACAATTTATGAAAACATTGGTGTTGAATTCGTTTTGGAAGAAATAGACGAATATGAAGCAAAAATCAAGGTTAATGACAAAACTCTGATTTATATATCCAGAGAACAAGAGGCTGAATTTGAGGAAGAACTTAAAAAGTTATTCGACAAATATAGAATTTAACAGAACAGAAATGAAGAAAATAGAATTTTATGCAGGGCAAGACCTTGATAATGCATATCAAGATTTGCAAATAAATGCTCCGTGCTGCGGGGAATTTAATGGAAAAGTATTGTATTCCACTGACACCATTGATGAGATTTACGCAAAAGTTCTTGGCACGTCGAAGTGGGAATATGAGGAACATTTACGTAAGGAACATGAGGAATACGAGAGAAAGGAAGCTGAATTTAAGGCTAAAATTCCTCAATTGACGGATGAATACCGGAAACGTGCAAGAGGTATTATCCCCGTAGAACATTTGGAATATTGGGATAAGATTGTTCCTATTCGGCTAAATGACCTTTACCGTGGGATGGAACTTGACTGTTGGTTAGAACTGATTTCTGTATTGAATGATAGTTCAAAAGAAGAGTTGAAACGACTGGACGAATGTCGAATCCTATTCTCTAAGCAAGGGCATAGCGGAATGAGTGCTGGGCTCGTTTTCTCTGGCTTAAATCAGTTTCATCCTTTGGGATCAAAGTTAGTAATGTATATAAAATCTAATTAGAAAGGAAAATCCATGTATTATAAAATAACGAATAAAGGAAGTGAAATTTATAAAGTCCTGCACGAACAGCGTACCAAGGAACTTACTGCCAAAGAGGAAAATAGTAAAAAGCTGAAAGAACTCATCCCATACAAATGGGAACAGTACTTTGGATGGAGAGATAACAGCTATGGAAGAATTCCTGCATATTTCGGTTTCAAGTTTGAAAATTTGGAGGAAATAGATCGGAATATATGGAGACAGGATAGAGGTAACCCAGAGTACTATATTCCAAATAAAAAGACGAAAGCTGGCAAGGCAATGGCACTTGAACTTGAAAACCTTAAAAGGTTTAGCTTTTATCGCATATGGGAGATGCTTGGAATATCTAACGATACAGGAACGAAATGTGTTCCGTTTCTCGAAATATCCGGAGATGTTATTCTTATCAGTTTAGACGATAGTCAGTCCCCCATGGACTCTGATGTAGTCGAAATTACGAAAAAGGAGTTTATTCAGATATTTAAAGAAAATGGATTTGAAGTTGAGGAATAATCAAAGAAAGGAGTTAAAGGATGGAATCAAAAAAAGCACAAAACATACTTGCAAGGTCGTTTGATGGCGGTCATATCTGCATGGAAAATGCGGAAGCTGCCGTTGAAGCTGCCGAGTCTGAAAAAAATGTGGAAATCGAGAAGTTAAATACTGAACTTCAACATTTCATGAACAAAGCTATCCGAGCTTTTTCCACTGTAACCGAAGGATATTTTATAGTTGGAGGAACCAATTATGCCGGAGCTGTTTTGCAGAAATTCGAAGATGAGTTGATGAAACCTATCTCTAAGAAAGGAAATAAGACCGGGAACTTTACAACGCCATGTTTCATACGTAAGAATACACCGGAGCTTAGGGAGCGTCTAAAGAAGATTGGTGTACGTCCCTTTCTTCTGGATGAAGAGCTGAATGCATGGGGAGATAACATAAAAGTGTTCGGGTATGAATTGACCGCTTTTGCGTGTTCTGATTCGTTGAACGACTGCAAGGGATATTTTGATTGTGGAGAAAATGAAGATTTATTCCTTGCTATTGCCGCTATTCGTAACGATACTGATTATCTGCAATGGTTTGTGTATAACAAAGAACCTCTATTCGTGTTGTGTGAAACTCCCAGTAGGAAGAATTGGTTTAGAGGACCGGCATTGTGGCACAAAGCATCCGTGAAAGAATTAATAGAATATTTCAACACACCGAAAATGAGTAAAACTGATGAGTAATCTAACTGATAATGGGCTTCAACTATTTGCGAGGCAGATTAATGAGGCCGTTTCCGCATTGATTGAATTAGAAGCAATGAAAGCGGATAACCAACAAAGAGAATCGGAGAGTAATTCTCCGGCATATACATCTGAACAGATAATGGATTTGCAATGCAAATACGCTTTGGATTATAATAGCATTATAGATAAATACAGAGAGTTTCAATAAGGGAAATTATGGATAGAATGAAGATTATCATTCCCCACGAGGGAGTAAACGAAATTCCAGAAGGCTTTAAACCCCTTCTGACAGATGAAGGTAAGCTGGTTTCTATTATTCCAAAAGGAATGCATAGGGAGGATGCGTATTGGATAAAGACTGAAAGGATTATTCCGGTTGTAGATTGGGAACAACGACGTTACGAGTTGGTGAAAGCTGCAATGCAAGGGTATTGTGCTAATTCACTTGATTGTGTGGTTAGAACCGCCAACTCGGAAAGTATTGCTCAATGGTCTGTTTCAATGGCTGATGCAGTGATTAAACAGTTAAAAGAAGGCGATGGATGGAATGAGTTTAAAGATTGGTACAACGGGGCGATATATGGGGAACATTGCATATTCAGATATGAGATACTCGATAATGGAAATGTTGTGCCTGATTACATTACGGCTGTATGGAACGACTACACTTGTGATTATATAAATGAAAGACTTTCCGAGTATTTTACAGATTATAAAATCACCCATTGGAAATCTATCAATAAGCCGAAAGGATTAACTAAATAGTAGCAAAATGGATGCAAAACAATTTTTCAATCGAGTTTCCTATATGCGGAAACTTCAAAAAGAATACTTTAAAACTCGTTCGTCTGCCATTTTGAGACAATGTAAACAGGTGGAGAAAGAGATAGACGATGAGATCGAGAGAGCGAATAAGATAGTTACAGAACAGCAACAGCCAAAACTTTTTTGATTATGAAGCGAATTCCGTTTAATACTACTGATGCCGACATCTTCCCTCATATAGCTAAAGTTGCAAAAGGGGGGACGTTTGACGGTTCTGCGCAGACTGATTACCTTGAAAGCTGCCGGTGGTTCGTAGAGCGATATGATTGTATTATCATTCTCACTCGTGATATTGGATATCATACATCTGGTTGGTGGAAGAACCCAGACTACGAACGTTGTTATCACTTGTCTATCTCCTTTCCAGGTGGACGGGATATTAGGAAGTTAGAACACATTCTGGTTAAGTTCTTCGGGAATAATCGTCGTTTATTGTGGTGTGAACCTCCATATAGTAAAGAGGGCAAACAGGCGGAAGTGTATCATTATCGTTTGTTTTGTGATGAGGATTGGCAACCAATAATGCCGCGCGGAGAAGTCTATTCTAAACAGTTTACCGAACTGGGGTGGAAATCATATTCAGAACTACATAGTAGAAACCAATAGCAAATAGTAATCATGAAAAAAGAACAAACCAAAGTTTATGTATTGATGCTTTCTAAGGAGTTTCCTAAAGAGCATCCGAAAGCCGGAGAACAAACCGGATTCAAAGAAAAGTTAGAGCTGGCGTTGAAAGCGCAAGAACAAGCAGAAGAATGTGCTACCTGTGGTGGTGACTGTAAAACTTGCTATTGTCCTTCTGCTTCCGGAATAATGAAGGTGCATACTATTCGTACTAATATGGAGCGTTGGTCGGGAATAATGCAGAAAGTGCAGGAAGGGAAAGCTGTTATCTCTGTCCGGCAGTGGAAAGGTAGGCCCTATGAAAAAGGAAATGTCCAGGTAGAACTATTCCGTCTCGACAAAGATGATGGCGTAGGATTACAGGCATTGAGTGTAATGGAATATACCGATGCCGACGACGGGATAGAACGTGCTGTTTATTGTATCGACGGAAAACCAATGCCAATGCTTACACTGAAACAAATAGCAGAGAACGATGGGCTGACAGTTGAAGATTGGAAAACATGGTTTACCGGAATGACATTCGACAAGCCGCTTCCGATCATCCACTTTACCAAATTTAGATATTAATTATAAACCATTTAAAATTACGATTATGCAAGACGTAGATAAAGTTACAAAACTCCTTAAAGAGGAAACAAAAGAAAGCAATGTGCAGACACTTTCCGGTAATTTGAAAGTAGAGAATAAACCGACAGAAGTAAAGCTGAATCCTGCGATCATGGTTCCGGCCCCATTGAAACGAAAACGATTAAACGATGAATTGATTGCAGAGCTGAATGCCACATACGAACGTCCGGCCATCTGCCGGGATGAACACGGAGAGTATAAAGAAGGTGCTTTCCTGCACGGTTCAAATCTGGTAATGACAAGCATATTGGAAGGACGTTGGCATCTGACTGTGAAAGCCGACAAGCCGCTTTCCATATATGAAGTAAAAGCTGCACGGTACAAGTTTATTCCGGACGATGCTTACATGACACTTGTTTTCCCGAAAAGGTCGGAACTTGAAAAGTTTACTTCTCCACACAGTATGCAAATGATAGAGATTCAAGTCACCAAAAACGAGTAATATTTATGAGAGGGGGGACTATAGGGGGGAGAGGGGGGATGTATAAACTTAAAAATACAGATTGAGATATGATTAAAAAATACGCTTATGTTATCGGCATTGATACCGGAGTAGATACCGGAGTTGCTACGTGGAATGTTGCTGCAAGAAAGTTTGAATTGATAAAGACTACTGCAATTCATAAAGCTATGATGTATGTTAAGCAGATGTATGACACATACGGAGGAAGCATATTAGTTCGTGTTGAGGACCCACGTTTAAGGAAATGGTTTCAATCCAACTACAAAAGTAGGGATGAGGAGAGAAAAATGCTGCAAGGTGTCGGCTCTGTTAAACGGGATGCTCACATTTGGGATGATTTTCTTAAAGATACCGGTATTCCCTACGAAATGACTCATCCAAAAGATTCAAAGACAAAGCTCAATGCTTTATCATTCAAGAGATTAACGAAATACGAAAAGAGGACGAGCGAACATTCACGGGATGCAGCAATGCTCGTATTTGGCTATTAGACAGTAGGTTTGATTTGTAAAGTGTGTTTATTAAGCGCATATTTTTGCTTTTATAGTGTGCTTATTAGGCGCACTTTCTTTATATTTGCGTGAAAATGACAGATGTTACATCTTAAAAATTAGTGTAAAATGGAAGGGTTATCAAGTTTAGAGGGTTGGGCACTGATTGCAACGTACTTTGTTGCGATGATGTTGCTCGTTGTGTTCCTGCGTAAACACAAAAAAACGAAAGAAGAGTTTTTGGTTGCAAACCGAAGTATGCCGTGGTTACTAACTGCGTTCTCAATGGCTGCTACATGGGTATGGGCTCCGTCGATGTTCGTTGCATCGGAAAAGGCATACACACAGGGGCTTGTTGGCGTATTCTGGTTTGTTGTGCCAAATGTACTTACATTGATACTGTTTGCTTTCTTTGCCAATAAGATGCGTAAGCTCCGGCCGGAAGGATGGACGTTCTCGGACTATATTCGTGAGAAGTATTCGAAACGTTGCCATAATCTGTTTTTGATAGAATCGTTCGGGCTGCAGACGATGAGTTTTGCCGTTCAGCTTCTTGCCGGGGCTACCATCTTTTCAAAGATTACGGGTATATCGTTCACCGCTACAACGGTAGTGATGGCGCTGTGTCCTCTGGTATATACATTTGCAAGCGGTATTCGGAGCAGTATTATTACTGACTTCTGGAAGATGCTTTGGATAGTGATTGTTTTATTGTTAGGACTGCCAATTATGTTTTCAAGTGCCGGACCAGAAGCGTTATTTAATGGTCTGGGAGGTGTTAGCGGTGGTTTCTCTGATTTGTTTTCGGGTAACGGACTAATGGTTACTTTGTCCTTCGGTATTCCTACAACGATAGGTTTACTATCTGGGACGTTTGGCGACCAGATGTTCTGGCAGCGGGTATTTTGTGTGAAAGCTGATAAAGTGAAGCGCACAATGATAACCGCTGCCTTTATTTTTGCTGTTGTACCTATTTCCTTGGCGGTATTTGGCTTTTTTGCAGCCGGAACAGGTTTGGCTATATCCGACACACAACTGACAAATGTAGGGGCTGTAATGGCTTTCTGCCCTAAATGGTTTTTATACCTGTTCTTTGTGCTTATACTTTCCGGACTGATATCAACCGTTGATAGTATTATTTGCGCAGTGAGTTCAGTTGCCGGACACGATGTAGTGAAGCGATTAGCTATGAACGAGAAATGGCATGAACGGATTCAGAAAAATATTTTTCTCTTTATCCTTTTCGCGAATGAAGTTCGGGCAGCTCGGTTTGCTATGATCATTGTAACCGTCTCCGCTATTCTGATAGCAAATATTCCAGGTCTAACTATTCTCTATCTCTTTTTGCTGTACGGGACACTACGTTCGTCTGTAATGCTTCCGACAGTGTTTGCTATTCTCGGCATGAGAATGAGCGAAAGAGGACTGTTCTACGGCATCCTAACGAGCATGATTGTAGGTTTGCCGATATTCGCTTACGGAAACTTCACCGGTAACATCCTAATGATCGTGTTTGGTTCTCTCTTCACTATCCTTGCATCGGGGCTTATGGCTATTCGTCGTAAACCGTTAAAGCGTGGTCCGGTTGAAATGGTGATTAAGATTGATAGTTCCGGCACAGAAAAATGTATTGGAGAGATAAAAGCGGTTGGAGCGGAATATCTGCGTTGTGCCGAAAGAATGGAAGGTCAAATATGTGCTTTCCAAGCATTAACGGAATCTGCAAGAGAGACAGCAAAGGAAATCCGGAAGTCAGTTTATCACTACAGGCAGTTAAAAGGAAATGCGTATCTGATGCGTCAGAAGAAGCAATCGAAGTCTAATCACAAAAAATCACGTAGAAAATGAAAAAAAGAATTTCAAAAACGGAGAAATATATCATTGCGATATCTTCTCCGGACGAATATAACCTGTTTATGTGTCCCGAACATGGAGTGTATGCGCAAGGAAAGCATATTACGGACCTTACGTGTGCTTATTGCAAGAAGGAATGTCCGAAGTTGGAGAATGCAAAAGAGCTACATGAGCAGTACAGAAAGGAGTTAGGATTATGAGAAAGCTGTTTATCATGCTCGTATTGGTTACCGTATCATTGGCAGCTAAAGCACAGGTTTACGACGGTATTACTCAACCGACCAAGTTCCGGATATTTATGCCGGTCACTACATCTTTGGAGGGTAACGGTTCTACCGTTACTCCTTTTGTCGGTTATCGGGCAGATGTTGCCAAGTGGTTCTCTGTTACTCCGGTCATTCAATACAACATGAATACCGAAGCGGTGTCTTTGGGCGCCTGGTTGAATGTAAACTATCGGCAGCGGGTTTACCTTCTGGCCCGGTCCACGTACAATACGAAAGCAAAGATATTCTCCGAAACATTGTCCGGCACAATAAAACTCCCTGCCGGGTTTATGGTGGATGCGACATGGGATAATCTATATAACGGTCGGAAGTTCCTGAGTGGTGATCGATTGCAGGTACTTGGAGGTCTGGATTATGGACGCTTCGTTTTCAATGCCGGATATTCCATGCGTGCGTTACCGGGATTTGTGGCAAATATCCGGTTCAAGGTAACACAGTATAATTGGCTACAACTGAAATACGATGAGGGGACAAATTCTATAAGTGTTTCAACAGCCCTACAATTTAACTGATATGATGATAGGTAGAAAACAGACAGCTAATAATGTAGAGTTTGTCCAAGCATGGAAACGGATTGAAACGATAGTTTCCAGAGAAGAGGCAGATTCTTTAGTATCAGCAACCGTTTCACAGATTAAAAAGCAGACAGGTGGGAAACGGGTCGGTTACGCCTGGTCTGGCGGTAAAGATAGCATCGCTTTACAGTATGTGTGTGAACGGGCCGGAATATATCGCTGTGTCATGGGGACATCAAGGGCGTTGGAGTTACGTATGTTCATGGAATGGGTTGAACGGTTCAAGCCTAAAGGTCTGGAAATATACGATGTCAATATTGGTATGAAGTGGTTAGCCGATCATCCGGACATGCTGTTTCCGTATAGCTCCTCTATCTTGGCGAAATGGTATAAGTTACTGCATCATTCAGCGCAGCATTGGTTCGTCAAACGTCACAATTTAGATATGGTTCTGCTTGGACGGAGGGTGTTGGACGGGAATTACGTCGGTAGAGGAACCAATATTTATACAGATCGCAATGGAGTTACCCGCTATTCTCCGTTGGCTGACTGGTCACATGAGCAGGTGATGGCGGTAATACATTATTTCATGAACAGGGAAATACCACCGGTATATGATTTGCCGGACGGGTGGATAAAGAGTACCGGAGTATGGCCGATGCAATGTTCTGGTACAGATGAAGGTTGGAACTATTATTGGAAAGTCGATAAGACTATAGTTCAAGAAGCAGCCAAATGGTTTAGTAGTGCACAGTGTTTTATTAATAATTTGTGATATGAAAAGTAGAAAGTTAGAGAAAAAAAGAGTTTTGTTATCGCAGTTGAAGGAGTTCCCGGGCAACCCGAATGTTCATCCGGAGGGGCAGGTAAAAGCGTTAGCGCAAAGTATGGAACAATACGGGCAATACTACCCGATTGTAGTTGATGAAGACTTTACGGTTCTGTGTGGCCATGGCAAAAAGAAAGCTCTGGAATACATGGGAGAGAAAGAGGCTGATGTTACAATCGTATATGGATTGTCCGATAAGCAAAAGAAGAAACTTCTTCTTGAAGACAATAAGATACAGGATATGTCTTATGTAAACTATGGGGATGTGGAGAAGATGATTAAAGAAATTGGTGAAACTGATATTATCGGCTTTACTCCGGAATATCTGGATGCAATCATCAACGAAGTTAGCTCTGACAACATGGGAGTGAACTTTGCGGAACCGGCAAAGAAGGAACAGAAGTTTACACCAGAGAAAGAAGCTGACGACAATCAAGAAATAGATGAGATTGAAGCGGGTATGCAAAAGGCTAATACGATAGTTTGTCCGCACTGTGGCAAGGAATTCACCCTTTAATAAGTTGAGTTATGGAAAATGTAGATTTATTCAAACCACTTCGGGATATTCAGTTTGTAGACCGGGATATGGTAAAGCCGAACGACTATAATCCAAACAAGGTTTTAGAAAAGAATTTGAAGCTGTTAATGCAGAGCATCCTAACAAATGGCTTCTGCTTTCCTATCGTTGTGCGTCCGGACTTTACGATTATTGACGGTTTTCACCGTTGGCTCGTTTCCGGCAGGGAACCGTTAAAGACAATGCTTGGCAATAAGATTCCTATTGTAGTAGTTTCACATAAGGACGAAAGCCAAGATATGTACGGTACGGTTACTTTTAATCGCGCACGTGGTACTCACATGCTTGAACCTATGGAGAACATTGTGAAATCTCTGTTAGAAAAAGGCAAAAGCGTAGATGAAATCTCAAAGGAAATTGGAATGAGTGAAGAAGAAATATTCCGTCTGTCGAAAATTGATCGGGAGGAATTTTTGCAACTCATGACTAAGCGTACTCAAAGATTTAGTAAAGCTCAAATCATCCGCAGATGTACGTAAAGGAATTGGATATCAATGTTGTTGAAGCGGCCGAGCGCAGGATTCTCGAAGCTTTCAATAAGAATCAAAAAGTTGCCGTCAGTTTTTCTGGCGGCAAAGATTCTATATGTATGTGCGATATGTTGGTAAAGACTATGCAGAAATACTCCATTCCTTTCAACCGCATTATCGTAGTGTTCTTTGATGAAGAAGCCATTTATCCAGATGTTGAGGCTATTGCATTGGAGTGGCGTTCACGATTCATGTCTCTGGGAGCTAAGTTTTATTGGTTCTGCTTGCCTATACGACACTATAACTGTTGCAACAGGTTAGCTAACGATGAAAGCTTTATCTGCTGGGAGCCGGGCAAAGAAAGCGTGTGGGTGAGACCTATGCCTAAGTTTGCTATTCGCAATCACTCAATGTTTCGTATGGGAATGTCGTATCAAGAGTTTGGAGCTAAGATTTTCAAAAGCGTTCCTCCAATGGTCGGTTTGCGGATGGCAGAATCCATTCAGCGCAGGCAGTCTATCGCTGCAATTAAGACTTCACATTTCCTTTACCCTTTGTATGATTGGAGGGATTGCGATATATGGCTGTACATCAAACTATATAATCTCACTATTCCAATGACATACATTTACCTGTATAAGACCGGTGTTCCTGCTAACAAACTACGTATCAGCCAATTTTTTAGTATTGATACAATCAAATCGTTGCCGAAGGTATTGGAATTTTATCCAGACCTATATCAACGGGTTATTCGCAGAGAACCGAATGCAGACCTTGTTATGCTGTATTGGGACACCGATATGTTTCGAAGCTCTAAACAAGACCAGAAATTTGAGTTGGATAAGGATAAAGATTATCGTGTCATATTTCGGGATGCTATGAAAAAAGCTGCCTCGCATCCAGACTTATATCCTGGTTATGAATTGGCGAAGAAACTATATGCTAAGATGTCCGGTAATGAATCTTCTAAAACGTGTCAATTGTCCTATCAGTTATTGATAGCGGGAGACCCGAAGAAACGTTCTTACCGTGCTATTCTGGGAGATATTTACAAGGATAGGGGAGGAGGTGTATAAAAATGCCTAAAGCCGAAGAGGATATTCAGAAAGATAAAGAAAAGTTGCTCACTTCATTAAAGGATTGTAGCGGTATTGTCACGTTTGCCTGTGAGAAGGTTGGACTCTCACGGCAGACGTTTTATCGCTGGTATCGAGATGATTCAGAATTCAAAGAACGTGCGGACGCTATTAATGAATTGCAGATTGATATTGCTGAGGCCTCTCTTCTGAAAAAAATACAGAAGGGGGACACTACGGCTATCATCTTTTATCTGAAAACCAAAGGCAAGAGCAGAGGATATACAGAACGTAAAGAGATTGTTGCCCCGGACGGAGTCGGGGTACAGGTAACAAGCAAAGATTTTGATGTGTCGAAGTTGTCAGAGGAAGAAAGAAAGTTATTGTTGAGTATTGCGGAGAAACAGGATAAATCAGCGAAAGAGTGAGTTTAGCGGAAACAGAAATATTGAAAATGGCAAGAGCGGTCCAGTCTGACGAGTGTAGAAAGTCATTTTTCTACTTCGTTAAAACTTTCTGGGACGTGATAATACCGGAAACTCCGGTATTCAATTGGCATATTGAATATTTGTGTGAGGAATTGCAGAGGTTATCCGGCTACATAGTTCGACGGGAGAAAAAACCGTATGACATCATCATTAACATTCCTCCTGGTTCAACGAAGTCTACTATCGTAACTATCATGTGGCACGCATGGCTTTGGACGCAAGATGCAAGATTGAGAGTTATTTCAAATTCTTACTCTGGTGATTTGTCTTTGGAACATGCTTCGAAGTCGAAGGATATCATCACTTCCGATCTGTACCGCACTCTGTTTCCAGAGGTTATAATTAGGCACGATAAATCCGGCAAAGGTAGTTACGAAAACACGAAAGGAGGCGCCAGATATTCAACTTCAACCGGTGGTACGATTACAGGTAAACACGCGCATGTAATTATCAACGATGACCCTGTTAATCCAAAGCAGGCAGAATCTCCGGCTATGAGATTGCAAGCAAATGAGCATACAAAGACGCTTTCCTCTCGTAAGGTTGATAAAAAGAATACTCCAATGGTAACTATCATGCAACGTCTGCATGATGATGATGTGACCGGCTACCTGCTGAAAAAGAAAAAGGATAAGATTCGGCATATATGCCTGCCGGCAGAAGTTTCCGATCGTGTTAATCCTCCGGAACTGAAAGAACGGTATGTCGATGGACTGTTGGATCCTGTACGTATTGACCGTGAAGTTATAGACGAGGCAAAGGTAGACCTTGGCAGTCGTGGATATGCCGGACAGTATGAACAGGCTCCAAGTGTCGAAGGTGGTAATATCGTTAAGGCAAGTTGGTTCGGGCATATACCAATGTCGCAGTTCCTTGCTGTTCGTGGTGGTGCTCCGATACATTTCTTCCTTGATACAGCTTACGACGAGAAAAAGGCTAAGACCGATAATGACCCTTCCGGAATCCTTGCCGCATGTCGAATACAGAACAACTTATACTTGTTCCATGCGCAGAAGGTCTGGAAGGAATTCCCGGAGCTGATGCGGTTTATTCCGGACTATGTGCGGGCACATGGGTACGATAGTCGCAGTACGATACGAATAGAACCGAAAGCGAATGGTATAACGGTCATTCAAGCAGTTAAGAAGTACACGAGACTGAATGTAACCAGGACACCTGCACCGACAGACAGTAAAGAAGTTCGGTTGCATGGTGTCTCTCCTAAGATTGAGTGTGGTCGTGTGATATTGGTTGAGGGTGATTGGAATGAAGAGTTTACAGATGAGGTAAGCCAGTTTCCTGCAAAGACGCATGATGAGTATGTAGATATTTTGGTTTATGCAATCAATTATCTTTTAGATGATGATTATACGGAATTATCAGAAGAGGATGAAGAAGATATATTAAGTGCTTTAGGTGGTTAATTTTTTAATATTGTAATTATGGGATTGTTTGATTGGATTGTTAATGGTGTGAATGCGGCAATTGGTCGCAATCAAGAGTTTGAGCAGTTGTTGAAAGCTAAGGACGTTAATCGTGCTTTATCTCAAATGACGGATAACTCTGCGAAAGTTGAGGCTGCTTTAAAGGTTTATGATACGCAGCGGCATGAGGTAATGAGTAGGCCTAATAAGGCTGTGTTTGGAAAGAAAGACCCGAAGACAGGGAAACGAAAATTTCTTCGGTGGGAAGAGAAGTGGAAAATTCCTATTCCTTATCCGGTTTTTATCAATGAAATAGCCCTTGTTTTCCTGTATGGTCGTCCTCTGAAATGGACGCAATCGTCTAAGGGAACGGACCGGGCCTTTTCTCGCTACATAGATTTGATTAAAAGTACCAGATTCAATGCGAAGATTCGCGAAGCTAAGCGACTTGCGGGAGCCGAAGGACAAAGTGCTTTGCTTTTTCATACGTACCGGAATGATGAAGGTAAACCGGACTGTTTGATTAAAGTTGTGGCTAAAAGTCTGGGTGATGATATATACTTCCGGAAAGACCAGTTCGGCCGGATGATGTGTTTTGCTCGTGGATATAACTTGCAGGAGGTTGGCGGTGAAATCAAATACCATGTTGATATACACACCAAAAAGACTATCTACCACTGTAAACGTAATGCTATGGGGTGGGATATTGAGGAAGAGGTAAACCTTGCGAAGAAAATATGTGTAGTTCTTTTTGAGCAAGAGCCGGAGTGTGCAGGTGTTGAGCCAATGATGCACCGCAAAGAAATGATGGTAAGTCGTAGGGCTGATGTTAATGATCGATTTTCTGACCCTGCTTTGGTTGCTGATTCGGATATCGTTAATTCTCTTCCGGAAAAAGGAGAAGATAGTAAGCTGTTTGTATTGAAGCCCAGCATCGACGGTGCCAAGAAGCCGGAAATGAAGTATCTCACGTGGGATAATGCACCGGAGAATCAGAAGCAAGAGGCCGAGGAATTGGATGATAAGATTCACCGCTTTTCTTTTACGCCTAAGATAGACTTTGATACAATGAAGAGTATTTCGCAAATTTCAGCTAAAGCATTGAAGCAACTAATGCTTTTGGCTGTAATCAAGGCAGACAAGCATAAGGAAAAGCACGATGAATATGCTGATCGTATAGCCAGTGTACTTATTGCTATAATCGGTAATGTTTTGGATATCTCTCTTCGGGGTGAGTGTGATAATCTGGTTGTAGAACATGAGTTTCAAGAGCCATTCGGTGAAGATATTGAAGCTGTTTTAAAGAATCTAATATCAACCAAAAACGCTGGTGGTATGTCTGATGAAACATTTATTGAAATGAATCCTATCATCAAGGATGCTACTTTAGAAAAAGAACGGTTGAAGGCGCAGCATGAACGTGAATTGCAGGAAGAGAAGGACCGGTATAAACAAGATGTGTTCGGTAGTGCCGAATAAGTGATATGGCAAAGATTGATGAAGATAAATTCAAACGGGCATTATTTCAAAGGACCGAAGGATATGCTGCTAATGTTCGGGCAATCTACCTGGATGTTGTAGAGCGGCTTATCTCTTTAGTATTGGAAATAGAGCCAATCTATGACCCTAAGAAGACGTTTGTCTTTGCCGACTATCCTACTATCTCTGACAAAGCAAACGTTCTGTTACGGGAACTGTACACCCGTATTTATCAACAGGTTCAGTCTGGTATCATAAACGAGTGGGAGCAAGCTAACTTAAAATCAGACGAACTCGTCCGGGCCGTATTCGGTAAAAGGGCTGTTGATAATAAACATTTCGCTCGATTCTTTGAACGTAATAAGAAAGCTATGGATGCTTTCTTCTCTCGTAAGTCAGAGGATGGCGGTTTGAATCTCTCGCAGCGTATCTGGAAATATGAAGGACAGTTCCGGCAGGAAATGGAAATGTCCATTGATTGTTTCATAGGACAAGGGATGTCTGCCAATGTCATGGCTTCAAAGGTAAAACAATATCTGAATGAACCGGATAAATTGTTTCGCCGGGTACGGGATAAGCGCGGAGAACTTGTTCTTTCCAAAAACGCAAAGGCTTATCATCCGGGCAGGGGGCAATATAGAAGCAGCTACCGAAATGCTCAACGTCTGGCAAGGTCTGAACCTAATATTGCATATCGGACTGCCGATCATGAAAGGTGGTTGCAACTTGACTTCGTTGTAGGAATTGAAATAAAACTTTCAAAAAATCATCCGGAAAAGGACATTTGCGATAAACTTGCAGGTCGATATCCTAAAAACTTTGTTTTCAAAGGATGGCATTCGAACTGTATGTGCCATGTGATCAGCGTTCTTGCTTCGGATGATGAGATTGATATGCTTACTGATAAGATTCTCGCCGGAGAGGACACGGCAGGCTTCAAGTCAAAAAATGAAGTGACTGAACTTCCGAGTGAGTTCTATTCATGGATGCAGGAAAATGAAGACCGGATAGAGAAATCAAATAACCGGGGTACTCTTCCATATTGGATAAAGGATAACCCGAAATATACGGGTGTCAAGGTTGAGGCGATGAATACCGGTGAACGAGTGGAAATTCGGAAGAAGGCAAAAGAGAAATATCAATCCTACGAAGGTCCATGGACGAAAGCGTATTATGATGAGTACAGTGGTGGATTCAATGTTTATCACCAAGAACATCAGTTCACCAATACGCAGGGCGGTGGTGATGCGGAGAAGATTGTCGGTAAAATGTTAGCAAAGAATAGCGGAAAACAAGTCGAGTTCCTTCCGGAGAATGGCAAAGGGAAAGGTGTGCCAGACTTGAAGTTTGACGGGTGTACATGGGACGTGAAGTATATTGATAATGCCAATGAAAATACTATCCGCGCGTACATAAAGGATGCCCGAAAAGCGGATAGGGCTATTTTCTATTTCACTAATGATAAATACAGTGACCTACGTTCTGCTATCAATCGGGAGGTAGGACGTTTTAAAGCAATGAATAAGGTTGGTGAGCTTCCGGATATTTACTATATGGATAAGGGGGGATTGCTAAAACTATTGTGGAAGAAAGAATAAAAAATGGGCAGATTATTGCTCTGCCCGGGCTGGTGTAGAAAGCGGGAACATTACTTCCCTCACTCTTTCCACAATGCAAATGTATGAAATATCTCTGAAAAACAAAAGGTTATTCAGATTTTTCCTTTCTTCTCAATTCTTCTTAATGGTCCCAATCTGATAGTGCATTTAGAATTGCTGTATGCGCTATTTTCCAGATGAATTGTAGACCTTAAATATCCGTAACTTATTCCTACCTGTTCCGCAGAGAAAGTTTCGTAGATGGCAGCTTGTGAACCGAAATAAAAATGCTTTTCTGATTTACCGTCTACTTCTATTGGTTCAACGAATTCTACATGATATACTTTACTTGTCTGTTTCATGCTTATATTGTTATTCGTTGACTAAATCATATAATTCTTTCAGCGTATAATAATCTGGAGACCCCTCAACACATAGCTCTAATGCTGTGCTAAGTTTATTGTTCCACTGCTTGAGGATTTCTTCGCCTGGCGATTCGCTTAAACGAAGAATGCAGTTTTCTATATCTTTAAAAAAAACGTTAAGTATATCATTCGTAGACTGTGTTAGCTCTCCACATGTATAATAATGTTCTGGGTTCATATCATACATCTTATCATGTATTTCTTTTATACTTTTCATAATTAGTTCCTTTCTTTCTTGCAAATTTAATTCAAATATTTAATATACGATATAATTCAATCATTTTAGTTTAGTCGAAAAGGCTTAGCTGAATTGGCTTACTCGGTACATTTTCCTTGTTTTTCGTAATGTTTTCCGGATTAAGCGTGATTGTTTTAACCTTTTTCGGTAGATTTTCGTCTTGAATTGGTTTTGGAGTACCGGCCTTTCTCTTTTCTTCATTCTCCAACCGGATGTTGTCCCATATTCGCAAGGTGACTGATTCTTCCTTGGTTATTTCTCGAACAGTTATCAGTGGTATTGGAGAGAAACGAGTTGTGTTTAATCGTTCGTTAATCTTCCACCCGGTATAAAAAGAATCGGGGTCTAAGCTATCATGACAAATAACTTCTCCAACACATCCATGAATGATGAAATTGCAGACGGTCATAAGGCAGCAGGTTCGGTCTATATCTTCGGCACAAAGGTAGTTCCCAATATTCCGGACATGCCAGGCAAGTAATGTTCGTCCGCTACCACATGCCGGGTCATTGATATATTTTCCTGTAGCCTTTTCATTATTATCATTTATTTCTGCCATCATATCACAGATACCGGTCGGAGTGAAGAATTGCCCGGTTCCTTGCTGTTTCATTTTACTTGCGACACATGCCATGTATAGATCACCGAAAGCATCGTACCATTCATGTAAGGCTATCTGCCTATCCATGATTCTAATCCACTCTTGAAACATTTTCCAGAATACAGCAGTCTGTTCCGGTTTATATTTCCAGCTTTCTAGCGGTTCAGCATTGGGAGTAAAGTAGTGGATTATATAGGTGAGGAAATCATTGAAAACTTGGCTAACATCATACCCGTTATTGTAAGTAAAGTTGTTAATCATTTTTTCAAGTTCCCTCACTTCTACCGGAGTATCGTAGTTACTTGACATGGTTTAGAATTTCGTGTGATTCCTGTTCCCAGCAACTTATCTGTATGCCTCCTATGAAAATGTTTCTTCCATCTTCTGTCTCTACAATTTCATTTCGTATGTCATACTCAAATGGGTAGCACCGTTGAATTTCAAGGCGCATATCTGTTTCTTGAACTATATTAAAAGATTGTTCTTTCGATTCTTTTGTTGTCATAATGGTGTTGCGTTAAATAATTAATAAATGTTTATTGGAATCTTATAGTTACTTGATATGGTTTATTCCTCCATATCATACAGAAACTCATTAATAGCAGTTTCTGCTTCATCTTCGGTTAGCCCGATACCAATTAGTGCATCCATAGCCATTTCTTCAAATATTTCATCCATACTTTACCAATTTAAGAGTTCACAAACTTCTTCTTCTAAATATCCTATTTGCCCACTCTGTCCGATGAATACTTTACTCTCATCTTCGGTTTGTACAATTTCATCTTGTACACCATACTCAAACGGATAACGTGGTTGGATAGCTAAGCGTATTTCTGCACTTGGATTCATCTCTGATAACTGTTCGATTAATTCTTGTACTGTCATAATAAATGTTGCGTTAAATGATTGATATTTTAAAGTGAAAATTCTATGTTCCAATCTTCATCAGTTAGGATAATGTAAACGATAAGTTTAATTAAACTACGTTTAGAACCAACCTTAGCAATGGTATCAATGAATTTGTTTTTCTGTTCATCTGTTGCGATGAAGATGTAACCTTGCTTCACCTCTGGTTTGAAAGGGTGAATTTGACTTTTGATTTTTTTGAAATTGATTGCCATAATATTGTTGCATTAAGGGGGGCTTTTGGCCCCCCAGATTATTAAAAACAAGTTTTAAATTTATGTTGTCCGAAGCGGAAACCACTAATACATTGTATCGCTTCTTCAATGGAAAAGGACATTAATATATCACAGGGGAGCCCGTGATCTCCATGTGGGTCTATAAAATGAAATGATGCACCCGAACCGTCTTTGTAGAAATCTACGCTTAAGCATTTCCCGTTACTCAGAGCTTCACGGACTTTTTTTATACCTTCTTGATTATCCATTGTTATTTCTCCAATAAAATTTCGTTCAACATCTTTTTGTCAGCGTCCCAGAAATTATAACCCTTTTCAAGTTTTCTACGTAGGTACTCTTTTTCACCAATCATCCGAATAGCCTTTTCTCTGAGGTCTGAGGCACTCCATTTTTGAGCCTGTTCGATCAGGAAATTCGCCATCATTTTGCGCTCTTCAAATAATTCTCTCACCAGCACGGTTTGCTTTTCAAGTTCGGAAAGCACTTGCGGGGATTTTATATATGCATTGCAAAATGCGTCCTTGTCGAGATTAGTATTCATATATACCTTTTCGATATTTGCATACACTTCTGCCGTAACAGGTTTCCCGGTTCTTTCTTCAAATTCTTTCTGTGTCATAATCAGTTGCGTTAAATGGTTATTATTACTTTTTTTGAATAATCTATAAATATATGCGCTTAATAAGCTCGTTTGCTCAGTACAAATATATATCATATAATTAATATATGAAAGAAAAATGCGAATTATTTTATTTTTTATTTTACTATGCATTATATAAATATCTAAAATACTGTGATTTATGTGGTTCTAAAATAAATGCGCTTAATAGGCGCATTTATGAAATTATTTATATCTTTACCGCAAATTAATCAAATTGGATATGAAAAAGAAACTTTTAGATGCGCTGAAAACGAAATTTTCGGGGGTAAGCGAAGTGATTCTGGATAGGATTGCTACAAAAAAGGCAGAAGGTGTGACGGATGAAAGTCAGATTACGGCCATTGTGGACGGCATTAACTTTCAAGACGTATTGACTTCGTATGGGGACTATCGGGCTAATGAAGCGAATGTTTCTTCTGTGAAAAACTATGAAGAAAAGCACGGATTGAAGGACGGTAAACCGGTAACAGCAGGTGGCGAAGGTGAAGGAGCTAACAAAGGAGGTAAGACAAGTTACACAACGGAAGAGTTGGATAGCTATTTTACTTCAAAGTTGGAAGCTGCAATCAAACCTTACAAAGAAAAGATTGAAACTCTTGAATCGGAGAAGCATCAAGGTGACCGCCAGACTGCCATATCTAATGCGATAAAGAAACTGGGATTGACAGAGGATGAAATGCAGTTCGTTACGGTTCCGGAAGATAAAGAGCCGGAAGAGTATTTAACGGGGTATAAACAGCACCTCATTACAAAAGGCTTGAAATCTGCGGACGAACCGGGAGCACAAGTTACAGATACACAGGTACAGACTGCCGTTGCTACTGATTGGTTGAATTCTTTAGCAGTCTCAGAAGAGAAAGTTTAATGTTTAAATTAGAAATGACATGAAATTTAGAAAAAAGCAAGTTGGTGGATTTCGTCCTATCTGCACAGGTTCTCCGTCAATCGGAGTAGTAGGGGGATTTAATCTGAACAAGGAAAAGGTCAATTATCCGATTGACGCTATTATTCCTTCTGCTTCTCTTGCCGAATACGACGAAAGTTCGTCCCGGCAAGTTGTCGTGTTGAAAGCATCCCGGGTTGTGGCTATTGATACAACCGATACAAAGAAGGTGTCGTTGCAATGTGATGAATTCCTTGCTCCTTTTTTTATGGTGGGTGACCACGTGGCAAAGGAGGATTCCGGTAATTTCGAAGATACTGCAAGTATCACGAAAATTATTAATGACCGTAACGGGTATGTTATCGTGCTTGATAAAGCAATTACAGGTTTAAAGGTTGGTGAGGCCCTGTTTGAAGTGATCGAAGGAACTGCCGAAGGTGAAGCTAAGTCTCCGGCTATTTTCCCTATTGAACATCCGCAGGGCATAACAGTGGGGGCGGAGCCTATGGGTACTTATATCGGTCTTGATGAAGTTTCCGTAGATGTTACTATCAACTCAAAGGGAGAGATGTACTACAAGAGACGCATTCCTCCTATTCCTGCGAAGTTCATTCAAGGGATGTGTTTGAAAGATAATCCTAATATCCAGTTTACGGATTCTTACTAAAGAAAGGAGGCAATAAATGAAATCTATTTTTTCGACTTTTAAAATCAATGACGTAAAGACAGGAAAGCCTATCGACTTCATCGGCACAATGCAGATTATGTTCGATCAGGCATCCTTGGCTAATAAAACTCTTTGGGAGCAAACCTACGTTGACCGTTGGTTCGATTATCGTCCACCGCAATTGGGTTTAACAGCAGAGGGAATCATGGGCAAATACAGTGTTCGTATTCGTGCATCTATCATCGGTAACGATGCTGATACTCCGCTGCGTGCCGGGAGAGGCTTTGAACTGTGGAACGGTGAAATTCCTCGTGTCGGACACAAATTCAGAACAGATGCAAAAACGTTGCGTTCCATGCTGATGGTTTACGAAAATAACCGTATCAATCCCGTCCAGAAATTGAAGGAAATCCAGAAATGTTTGTTCGGTGATTATAAGGATGCTTATTTGGGCTGTAAAGACGTTGCAGATGAAATCATTTTGAAGTCTCTCTCTGGCGGTGGTCTGGCAATCTTTGACCCGGCTATTGATAATCCAGAAGGACGTAAATATCTGGTTGATTATGGAATGCCGGAGGTAAACAAAAAAATGGTTGAATCTGATAAGGAATGGACCGAAGAGAATATTGATAATGCGGCTATTGATGCTGTACGTTATTTGCAGGCTATTGTTTACGAATATGCGAATAAAGGTATCACTTTTGAGGCATTGCTGATGGCGCCTGTTATCAAGTATTGGATGATGCGGAGTATCGGTTTACGTACCGGTTATCTGGGTAAGGATAAGAATACTCGTTCTCTGACAGAGGATGAATTTTCGGCTTATCTGAAATCCATGAAGATTCCTAATATCATCGAAATCAATAAGCGGACAGCTTACCAAAAAGACGGTGTTCCTACAAACATCAACCCGTGGAATGATGATGTAATTGCGTTCATTCCGAAAACTGATGATGGCAAACTTGGTGAAGTGCAGCCTGCATTTGAGGACAATGCTCTTATGCCAGACCCGGATGTTCAATATACGGATGCCGGAGACGGAATTCGTATAGCAAAATGGACTACGGGTGAATCAACCAACCAACAGGCTGGAGAAATCACACAGGGCTCTTGGCGTGCAGTTCCTATCATCTCATGTATTAACGCTATCGTTAATTTGAAGGTCAGAAATACGAATGTTCCATATCCCGACGGAGAAGAAATTCCTGTTGGATAATAAAGTACTGTATGAAGCTTATAGTAATTAAAACTTTTAAGGATAAAGAAACAGATGAACTTTACCAACCAGGTACAGAGATTCTGCATTTCGATGATGAACGTGCAAAAGACGTTATTAATCGTAAGTTGGCTGTGGAGGTAAAAGCTCCTAAAGTTGTTACTGATATTGACCTATCCAAAGGAGCTAAGGAGGTTATTTCTTTGGTAGCTTCATTTACTGACGTCGAGAAACTGAACGGGTATCTTACATCGGAAAATGCGGCTGAAAAACCTCGTTCAACTGTCGTAAAAGCTATTGAAGCGAGATTAGAAGAGTTGAAGAAATGACAAATTCGGAGGTATTCATAGCAAAATGTTTGCACTATAATCCTTCTCCGCTAATGGTGAAAGATTTGTTGGATGATGTGGGGTTGAAATCGGAGGAGAATTGCACAGATAAACGGAAAGTCGTGTCTGCCGTTCTGGCTTATCTGTCTGGCGTTCGTTCTTTGAAGTCCGAAAGTGAGGCTGATTGTTCAAATTCGTATGACGTTGAAGGACTAACAAAGCACATCGTAATGCTATGTAAGCAATTTGGCTATGATTCCTCCGAATATCTTTCTGGTGATTTGACAGAGATTGAGGATGGTTCTTGTATGTGGTGAGTGATATGTGGTATGAAGATAAAATAGAACTGTATGTACCGGGAAGCAACGGGCATGACGAAAACTTTAATCCCGTTCAAAAACCGGAGTCTTGGAGTTTTCTCGGAGATTGCAAGATACATGGAAATGCGTCTGCAAAAACGGTTCCTGCTGCTGACGGTAAGGATTACATCTACAACTACAAGATTACGATGTACACACCTGCTATTATCCCGACATTGAACGATAAAGTGCGTATTACTAAAGCTGATGGTAGCATATCTGAAAAGGTTATGACTGTTGTCGGTGCTGGTACTACTAAAGGCAAGTTAAGCATATTCTTATGAAACTGAAAAGAACGGGTGATTGGAAACGAGTTCCGTCAATATTGGAACAAGCGGTTAAACGTGTTGAGCAGGCGGTACTTTTCAATTTCTATGTAATCGGTGAAGGTTCTGTTAATCATGCTCGCGAACATGGCACTTATAAAGACCGTACAAGCAACTTGCGCAACTCAATAGGTTATGTAATTGCTTATAATGGAGAAATTATAGAATACGGCTTTAAAAGGAGTGCGGGGATAACAGATAAGGAGGCTTTTCTTGCAGATTATAAGATTCAAGAAATGATCGGAGATTCCGGTTTTGATTTGATAATCGTAGCAGGTATGAATTATGCAAGACACGTGGAAAATAAAGGATACGATGTTCTTTCTTCCACAGAAAAGTATCTAAAGCGAGAAGTGCAGGCTAAGATTAAAAGGATTCTTTCTAAAGCAGGATTTAATCAATGACAGGACAACAGGCTATAACTGAAATTTGTAAGATGCTCGCCTCTGGAAATGTTGGCGTTCGGATATTCAAGAATAGGAGAGAGATAAACTTCTCCGGTTCCGAATACATCGTTGTCAATCATCTTTCATTTCCACAAGAAAGTGGTCTGCAGTACGGCTATGCCAATATCAACATTCATGTGAAGGATGCAGATACGGGCGAGCCGGATAGCGGACGTATCGATCAGATCGCAGCACTTGTCTTGCCTCTATTTAAAGAAACGGAAGATGCCGAAGGTAATGTTTACACAGTTCGTTTAGGTGCTGAATTCTCTCTTTATGATGATTCGTTCTTTCCCGATGAGGACGGTACGAGTTACCAGAATTTTAAAATTAAAGTATTGTATTATAATTAAATCAGTTAGTTATGTCAAAAACTGCGGTATATGGTATTGAATACCTCAAATTGTCTCCGGCCATTGAATCCGGAGAAACAGCCGGAACTTATCCGGATTTTGAGAAGGTAGCTGCCAAGTTTCTTGTTACGGCTATTGTGAAAGATTCTATGTCTTTCAGCGACCAGGCTCCCGGTGACACGGATATCGAGGTCGAGGATATGGACACTCTTTATGCCTCTCTTCCTTCGGATGCCGGTAGTGAGGGCTTCACGGTCCAAACTTATGATATGGGCGAGGAAGCCTATAAATATCTGTTGGGATATACAAAGAATGCAGAATGGAATGAGGAAACTCCCGGATTCTCTCTCGCCAATCAAGGCGTGGAGTTGAAAACGAAAGCTTTTCAAGATTTCCCTGCCCGTATCTTCCAGTGGGCACGCATGAAAGTGAAAGTTACCAAAACCGGAAATATCGGTAAGTCTGGTTTTCCGAACTTCAATCTTGAATTCAAGAAACTTGCTAATCTCAATAAGGATGGCAAGGAAGTCAGCGGGGCGCGCAATAAGATTTATACTGCCGTTCCGGTTGGTTGAAAAGGGATGCGGAGTAGTTCAGTGGTAGAACATTAGGTTGCGGGTTACTGCCTAAGTGTCGCCGGTTCGAATCCGGCTTCCGCTACATAGTTTGTTAGGTAGAAAGATGGTTGTAGTAGGGATAACGACTATTGAACACCATCATAAGATTGTTGCAAGTGCCCCGGTCGATACGGGCCGGGGCTTTTAATTTTGATGAAGATGGAAAAAGAAAATGTGCAAAAGAAGGTTGCCAAAACGATGTCAGAGCGACCTATTATTCTTTGGTTTGGTTGCCTCCCATTTTTGGTGAGGCCAATCACATTTACACAGATTTACGATCTTGGCTCTGTGTCAAAGGATATGCCGGAAGTTGAACAGCAAAAGATAGACGGACGTACGAATGTCTCGGCTACTTTGATGTATTACGAAGAGGCTTCCAGAATGTCAGAGATAGCGGTAATGACAATCTTCCGTAGTGTTTGGATGCGAAAACTGTTCCGGAAGTATATCAAGAAGAGATTAACAGTCCATAAGTATAAAAAGTTGCAGGACTATATGGCACAGACAATGGATGCTAATTTTTTTTTAAGCACTATCATTTTCCTAAGAGGGCTAAACGAGACGACGAAGCCGACGAATACGCCAGAAGTGATAGTCCCTGGGCAACCATTAGTGGAGTGATGAAATACTACCGCATGAGTTATGAAGAAGTCGTCAGCAAAAGGTCATATCTGAATATCATGTTACTCAATGCGGCTATTCCTGGTACAAAACCGAAGGAAGGAGAGGAAACAAAGAAAGTTCACGCTAACGAGTATTTTGCTCAATTTATGTAAGTATGGATACACAGGGAACAATAGGTATTAAAGCTACTTTGGATATTTCTGAAATGCAGAAGAATGTTCAGAAGTACGTCCAAAACATTGATATGATGCAGGACCACACCGATACTGCCAGCCAGTCCGTTGCCCGGTCTTTCTCTCGGATGCAAGCTGCCGGTGCTGCATTCCTCTCTATTGATATGGCGAAACGTTTAGCATCTGAAATGGTTTCGGTATATGGTACGTTCCAACAGCTTGAAATCAAATTTACCTCTATGCTCCAGTCTGGGGAGAAAGCTCAAAAGTTGATGGGGGAACTCGTGAACTTTGCCGCTACTACTCCTTTTGATTTGAAGGGCGTTTCCCAATCTGCGACACAGCTTGTAGCTTATGGTACGGCTGCTGACGATGTGATAGACCGTCTTACACGTCTCGGAAATATTGCGGCCGGATTAAGTCAGCCAATCGGGGACCTTGTTTACTTGTATGGTACAAGTATGACGCAGGGCAAACTTATGACGCAGGACTTAAATCAGTTTGCCGGGCGTGGTGTACCTATCTTCGAAGAGCTCGCTAAAGTTATTGGGGTTAATAAGGATGAAATTCGCGAACTTGCCGAGCAGGGGAAAATCAGTTTCTCATATTTGGAACAAGTGGTTGATAACCTTACGAATAAGGGAGGAATGTTCTTCAATCTAATGGAAGAACAAGCGAAAGCCGTTTCCGGTAAGATATCCAATATTGGTGATAACATCGATGTGATGTTTAACGAAATGGGACAAGCAAGTGACGGATTCATCAATACAGCTCTGGATGGTACTGCATTCTTGATTGAACACTATAAAGAAGTTGGTACGGTTCTTGGTTCACTTGTCGCTTTGTATGGCATACATAAGGCTGCTCTTATCGCTCATGCAGCATATTACAATTCAATCAAGAAGATAGATGAGGTTGCCCGGCTTACTGCTGAGGCGAACGCTTTGAAAGTTCTGGAAACAGAAGAAATCAAAGCTAATTTGTCTAAACAGAATTTAGTTGTTGGTTCTACAGCCTACTGCAAAGCACTAAAGGCTGAAATTGAAGCTAAATTGGAGTCACAGAAAGCTACTCTCCAATTGGCTACTGCGGAATACTCTTCTGCGCAAGCATCCTATAAGTCAGCGTTGCAACGTTCCTTAGCTGCAAAGCAGGCTATCTGGCGCAGAGAGACGGATTTAGTGCTTGCCAAAGCAGAGGGCAACCAAGCTAAAATAACTTTGGCTCAAACTGAGTTGCAGAAAGCCATAGACGAGAGAGCTTCGGCAACGAAGGTGAAAAAGGCTGCTGCCATTGAATTGGCGCAAAAGAGTGCTGCGAAGGAAGCTGCCGCCACTGCTGTAAGTACTACAACTACAACATTGAATACAGCCGGAGAAACGGCTAATATTGCCGCTAAATCGCTTGGTGCAAAGGTTACTAACATCCTTACGGTGGCTACCGCCAAGCTTAATGCTGTAATGGCTGCTAATATATGGACCATTGTAGCCATTGGTATCGCTGCTGTTTGCTATGGAATTTACAAGTTGATTACTTACCAGACCGATGCAGAGAAAGCACAGGAAAAGCTAAACAACAGGATTAAAGAGTTTAATTCTGAAACCGATGCCGAACAAGCAGAGATTGACCGTCTTTTCGGTAAACTTGATGCTGCAAAGAAAGGTACAGATGAATACAATAAGGCAAAACAATCTATCATTGATAAATATGGTGAATATCTGAAAGGTCTGGGCGATGAAATAGAAGCTCTGAATGATGTCGCAGGTGCTTATGAAGCGGTAAGTGCGGCAGCTAAACAGGCGGCACTTGACAGGGCTATTGCTGATTCTTCTACTACAGCTCAAAAAGATTGGGCAGAGACACAGGGTAAACTTGTCGATAAGTTGGAAAAAGCAGTACGTGATTCCGATAAATTCAAGGGAAAGAAGGGTATTGATAGAGAGGTTTCTTCCATCGTCCAGATGATTAAATCCGATTTGAAGTCTGGGGGATTGTCCGATGAGACGAAAAAGATTGTATCAGGATTGACGAAAGAAATTTTTGTTTCTGCAGGTTATGGCTCCGGTCAATGGATTAAAGGAAATGATGTGCAGGTTTATGTACAGCGCATGATTTCAAATAATAAGTTGCTTGAGAAAACCTACAAGGATATTCACGATAAGTTAGGCTATGATACCAACCAATATATAAACCTCACAGCGAAACAGATATCTACTGATATTGCTATGTTTGAGGCTGCGCTTGAACGATTTAAAAAGTCTGGAAAGAATCAAGTGGTTAAGATGCACGATGGTTCCATTACAAGTCAGATGGGAGAGGCTGAAATGACAAATCACCTCCGTAAACTTAAAGAAGTGCAGGAACAACAACAGAAGGCTGCTGAAAAAGAGGCAAAGGGTGCTGAGACAGTAGCTCAACGAAAAGTTCGCTGGACTAAAGAATTAACTGAGGCTGAACAAAAGCTGGCAGACTTGAAAGATGATAATTCCACTGCTACCGAGAAGGAGATTAAAACACAGCAGGAGTTAGTCGATGGTTTGAAGAAGAAGCTCGGTGTTGATGATAATTCTGTAAAGTCAAAACAGAAAAAGCAGGAAGAGGCTAACCGGCTGAAAGTGGAGCAAGCCGAACGTCAGCGTCAAATTGACGAAATGAACCAGCAGGATAAAGAGAGGGCTATCCAGGCAGAACTTGAACTTGCGCAGGCAAAGATTGATACCATGGACGAAGGTTTCAAGAAGCAGCAGGAACAGATAGACCTAAATTATCGGAAGGCTAAAGCTGACAATGCTCGTCGTACTGCCCAATATATCAAGGACCAACAAGAAGCTGAACGTAAGGAGTGGGAGAAAAAACATCCGAAATATAAGGAGGAAGGGCTTGTTTTTACATCACCAACTAAAACAAAGAATGACCTGCCGCAAGAAAAGAAGGATACTCTTAATGCCTATGATAAGGCTGCTACCGAAGCAAGGGAAAAGGCGGAAGCCTCTTTGTCTAAAGCTCTTTTGGAACAGTACCAGGATTATACAGATGAGAGACTTGCTATTGAAAAGAAATTCAATGATGATATTGCGGCTCTTCGTATTCAGAGAGAAAAGTTTCAAAAGGAAGGTAATACAGAGAAAGTTCAGCAAACGGACCGTTCAATAGCGCAGGCTACAAAGATGAAGGGTGAATCCCTTGTAAACTTTGACTATGAACAGATGAAGAAGTCTCCGGATTATGTACGTGCCTTCGAAAATTTGAAGCAAACTTCAACGGAAACATTGAACTCTCTACTGGAACAATTGGAGGATGCAAAGGAATCCGCTGCCCGTGTGCTTTCTCCCGATCAACTTCGCGAATATACGAGTACGATTCAGTCAATAATGGATGAATTGGAAGATCGTAATCCTTTCCAGATGCTCGCTGATCGGAAACGTGAGCTTGCAGAAGCAGAGGAAGAACTTGCGAAAGCAAAAAAGGAACTTGAAGCTGTTCAAGGTGGGGCCCAAATCGTGACGGGTGTCAAAAATACTAAGTATAATGCAAGCACGGGAAAGATCGAGTCTGAAAAAACGTATCTAACTGCTGCCGAAGCTATGGCAAAGTATAATAAAGCCCAAGACAAAGTTATCAAGAAGAGTGCGCAGGTTACATCTGCCGAGAAGAAGGTTACAGAATCCTTTGATAAACTATTCAGTGCCATACAGGATGTTGGAGGCTCTATCGGTGGTTTGACGGGAGAAATTATCGGTATGATTGGTTCTATTGGCTCAACTGTTATGACTTCAATTGAAGGTTTGAGTGCAGCGAGTAAAGCGTCTTCTGCGGCTATACAAACAGTTGAAAAGGCTTCTGTTATTTTAGCTATCATTTCTGCCGCTATTCAGTTGGCTACTAAAGTTGCATCTTTCTTCGCTGCTGATTATTCGGAGTATAATAAGGCGAAAGAAGCATACGAGAGCTATGTGAAGGTTCTTGATACTGTTATTGAGAAGCAAAAAAAGCTTATGCAAACCATGACCGGGGAGAACGCAAAAAATGCCTATAAGTATGCTCTTGAACTTATAGACATACAGACAAAGGCAACCCGTGAACTTGGAAAGGAAAGACTGAACGCTGGAGCCAGTGCCGGTTCTCACTCTATAGGTGTACGTATCAAAAACGGTATGTCGGATTCCGGTTGGAAACAGGCATTAGATGCTCTTGGAACCAGTACATACAACTATATAAAAGAAGGACGTATGACCGGATTGTTCGATCTTTCAGTCGAACAATTAACAAAGTTGAGAGATGAAGCTCCAATATTTTGGGCTAAGTTAGATGACGATGTACAGGACTATCTTAATTCTATAATAGAGGGTGGAGAGAAGATCGAGGAAATTAACGAGGCTTGGAAGGAAAGCCTTACGGGTGTTTCTTTTGATTCTGTATATGAGAGTTTCCTTGATATGCTTTACGATATGGATGCTGATTCACAGGATTTTGCTAAAAGTTTCGGTGATTATTTCCGCAAGGCTATGATTAAAGCCATGTTCGATAAGAACTATAAGGCAAAGTTGGAAGAGTGGTACGATCTCTGGGCAGAGTACATGGACGATGGCGTTATCGATGATGATGAACAACGGTCGCTTGATAACTTGAAGGATAGCATCATCTCCGGAGCGAAAGCCGGTGCAGACTTGATTAACGACCAGTTCAAAGATTTGTACGAGGATGAAGATTCACGTGAAGGTTCGCAAAAAGGCATTGCAAACGCTTCGCAAGATTCGGTCGATGAGTTGAACGGTAGAATGACAATGACTAATGTCTTGTTGTCTGACGTAAAAATAGAACTGCAATCACATACTCTTATCTACAAAGGTGTAGCAGCCGGAATAGTGGATATCAAAACGATAACTACGACGATAAATGAGAATGTGAAAATAATCAAGGATAACATGAATACCATCGTCGGACATCTTTCTAATATTGACACCAATACAGCCAGACTGGAAGGAATCTCGAAGGACATAGGTCTTATGAAGGATGGTATTCAGAAAATGAATGATAAGGGGGTAAAATTAACGAGATGAAAGGAGCTTTTTACATAGACGGTGAAGATATGTACCTTCGTTTTGGTGCAGTTCTTATCAGTGGTGGATATGATGATATACTAACATTTCCCTCTCTGAAAGAACCGGATAAAAACGATTGGCCCGAAGAAGACGGAGTAGAAGTGGACTTATCGAATCCGAAGTTAGATTCTAAAGAAATTACTTTGGATTTTTTTGCAGAAGACGCTTTCGGCTTTGTTGATTTTGTCAGCAAGCCGAAATATCATGTATTCCGAGTTCCTTCTTTGGGGCGTGAATGGAAACTACGTTTATCTTCTCAAACAGATAATAAAGTTTGGGTAGATTCGACTAAGTTTTCTTTAAAGTTCGTGGAGGATTCGTTTGAGCGTCCGGAAGAGTATGTTCCGGCTTCCGGTTGTGGTGTGGTTATTCCTAAGTGCAGTTATGAAATAGACGGTATTTCACTGCGTGATTATGGTATAACTGTAACCGAGGCAAAAGATGATGTGTTGAAATCACCTGCTGCAAAACGCAATATGCTGCGCCAGATTCAAACGAAAGACGGGCAGATATATGATGTAGAGCAACTTTTCTTTAGTACTAAAGAGGTGACTTTCAAATGTGAAATGTGTGCGGCAAGTATCGAACGGTTTTGGAAATGCTATGATGCTTTCTTCTATGATTTGATACAGCCGGAGGAAAGAGCTCTTTATGTGGAATATACAGACGAAGAATATCCATGTTATTACAAAAAGAGTTCTGGCTTTAAGATTCTTTCTCTTTCTGGAACTGTACGAGTATCTTTTAGTTTCACGCTTGTATTTACGGTATTCCGCATAGGTGAAACTGATTACATTCTGGGTTCAGAAGATGATGAAAGAATAGTGTTAGAGGATGATGGTGAAACTTGTATAGATATGAAGTATTATGCCGGTTAAGAAAATTAAGGTATCACAGTTGAAAGCTGCTACAACTCTGGTAGGGTTGTGGACTTTGGGTGTGGACGCTACCAATAAAAGCGTGAAGGTTAGTCTTGAGTTTATCAAGAAAGCTTATGATGATGTTGTCGCTGCGACGAAAAAAGCACTTGATGCTGCTACGAATGCCGATACTTCGCGAACGCAGATTGAAGCAAATGAATCTACTCGGCAGACAAATGAAACGGCTCGTGTTAAGGCTGAAACAAATCGTGCTACCGCAGAAACTGCACGAGCCAAAGCGGAGACTAATCGTTCTACAGCCGAAACAGATAGGGTAAAGGCTGAAACTGCTCGTTCTACTGCTGAAACGGGTAGAGCGAATGCCGAAAAGACTCGTGTTGAATCCGAGAAAGAACGTGTGTCTGCCGAAACTGCTCGCATCAAAGCTGAGGAAGGGCGTGTTAGTACAGAAAAGAATAGAGTAACAGAGTTTGCTACAATAAAGAAGAACGCAGAAACAGCAACCGGAAATGCTAATACGCAGGCTGATCGAGCAAAAGATTTTTCCGATCATCAGCCGTACATGGGCGACAATGGTAATTGGTGGAAGTGGGATGAGGCGAAGAAAGAATATGTTGATACGGGCATTTTGGCGAAGGGAGGTGTTCTCTATCCTTCCTTTGATATAAACCCCGAAAATATGCACTTGTATATGACTTATCAAGATGATATTTCGGCAGATATGTTTGAACTGAAAGAAGGACATTTAATTTTTAAATTCAAATAGTATGGCAGGAGGTATAATTGATTTAGGTGCTATAGGTTTTGTTGATAAAGGAACTTACGGGAGCACAGTAAAATATGAGTTTTTGAATTTCGTAATCACGGACGATAGCTGTTATTTGTCGGTGAAAGACGAAAATATAGGGCATCCGGTGAGCGATACGCTTTGGTGGAAATGTATAGCCAACGGAAAACAAGCGACTGAGGCGGCAAAGAAAGCTCTTTTGGAAGCGACACGAGCTTCTAATGCAACCGATAACTTGATAGGCGCTGCGACTACTGCGGACCAGGCAGCAACACGTGCGAATGCATCGGCAAATAATGCCGATGTAGCAACGGCAGCAGCAGAGCAGTCCGCAATACGTGCTGATACCATTTCCGGTGAAGCAAGCAAGAAAATTGTTGAGATGGATGCTTTGTCTAAAGCTGTCGCAGGATATATCAATGCCGCCCCAGTGCGGATGTTGGTTTCTGTGCCTGTGTCGATTAGCACAAAGAATAAGCTACGGCAGAAGATTGGAATTACTCTTTTCCCTTCCTATTGTCTAAAGAACGCTTTGTATCAGAGAATATCCGGTAACTCTGTGGACGCTGACCCGTCCGGCAACCTTGCCATATTGGGGACGGGAAAGAGTACCTTCTATGTTATTCCTACTCAAAATACGGAGCTATGGCAGAAGGTTGATGTTACTATCCGTACTCCACTTATTCGTTTGACGGGTAACGGGAAAATTCGTTTGAATGGTAGTAAGATAAGAATTGTTTAACTATTTAATAAATTTGAATTATGGCTTTTACAGAAGCAGAAGAAGCAAAGCTCCGTACTATTATTGGGGCTTTTGATGGTGGTCAGCAAGTCGATGATTTGCCTTTGGCTACAGATGAGGTACAGGATAAAAAGATAGAGGTTTTCGATGATAAAACGGGAGCCTCTGGTAAAATGGATTTGAGACAGGCTGTTCGTTTGTCTAATGCTCCTTCGTGTGGGCGTTATTGGAACATGGATAATTCTACTCCTAAAGCGGCCGGTTGGTTTGGTAGCCTTGAAATGTTGCGTGACTTGCAAGATGTGCTCGTTCTTGGTGGTTATCTGGTAAAAAACGACCATAGCCGGAGGAAACTCGACCCGACAAATCACTATCGGTTTGCGAATGGTGAAGTTGCTAAACTTGACGGAAGCATGGGACATTATCAATGGGGATGGGGAAAGCAGTTCTATCTTGCCTTTTATACAATAGGTCGGCTTTTTTATGAAGAAATCTCTCTATCTCCTATTCCGGGACAATATAACTATGTTATACCCGTCGGAAGTATGTCCGCTCACGGTCATGCGTGCCTTGATCGTACAACAGACACATTAGTAAGCTATGTGAATGAAGATGTGAACTATCGAGGAGGTGATAATAACGCCACTTATGATGGTACTTACAGAACTATGATAGGCCGAGCTGCAACTAATAAGACCACTGAATATTTCCGTGCTGCAGCTCGTAAAAACGGTTCTGGCTGGTTGTGTGGTACAATGCGCCATTTTACAGTCGTAAAAGTGCTGTTTGAGATAATCTTTGGCACAAGAGATATGCAGGCAGCTTTCAATGCAACAAGGGATGCAGACGGTTTGCGTCAGGGAGGTTTAGGTGCAGGAGTTACAAATGCAGGTGCTTGGTGGGGTACTGACTTTGGATATCGACCTATTCTTCCTACAAGTGTTGGCATTGAACTTGGAGATGAATGCGGTGTTTCCACGTATAATGTTCTAAAAGAGGACGGAAGCACGTACTATGCAGCTCCTGTTCCCGTATTCTTTGGCTTGAAAAATCCTTTCGGTCACTTGTGGCGGCAAATGGATGATGAATTTGTCCGTTGTAATGCAGATACTTCGACAACGCACTTAGTAGCTCCTTCTATTTATGGGACTTGGACGATAGGGAATGAAGCCGGTATGGTTGCTTATTCTACTTCTCCGGTAAAAGGTGAAAGTTATATCAAGCAGGTAAGTTATGATAATTTGGAGAATTTCCCGACTGTAACGGGCGCTTCATCCTCTACTTATCATTGCGATTATTTCTGGAATACATCAGGCGGCACTTCTGGCTTCCGGCTGTGTCTCCGTGGTTGTAATGCGAACAATGGGGTTCAATCGGGTTCTGCGGCTTTGAATGTGAACAATGCTGTTTCGAGTGCCAATGTGAACTGGGGTTCGCCTCTCAACTTTTCAAGAACGAAATACAAGGTGTGCTGAAACCTCGCCCCTTGGCGAAAAATAAACTAAAGGCTAAGGTACTGGTAGACCGTGAATCGGGCCGAACGTAACGAGGTCAGAAGAAAAAGCAGACAAGACACTGCCAAGACACTGAAAAATGAATAGAAAAGGACACATTTCCCCTTCTATTGAAAAGAAGGGGAACTTTGAACTTGCATTCGACGGATTTTCTGAACACAAGAAGTCTCGGGATGCTGTTCGCGAGTTTGAAGAGAATTTACCGGATAACATTGAAGAATTGCTTTCCGCTTATATTAGTGGAACATGGCAAACGTCTGAATATGTGGAGAAGATAATACATGAGATAAAAACTCGTCGTATTGCTAAACTGCCGGTAAAAGATCATGTAATGCAGTGGGCCGCATGTTTACATGTAGAGCCCCTTTTATGTAATACTTTTATTCGAAATTCTTGTTCCTGTGTGAAAGGACGTGGCACGCATGATTTCGTTAATTTGCTGCGTAGTAGTCTGTATGATGATTACGAAGGTACATATTACTTTGTACAAATGGACGTCCACCATTTCTTCCCGAATATTCATCATGATTTAATGAAGAAGCACATCCGGTTTAAAATTAAGGACCCGAAGCTACTTGCTTTTCTTGATGAATTCATAGACAGTTATTATCAAGGTTTACCTTTGGGAGTTAAGATATCCCAGATTCTTGCGAACTTTTTTCTTGCTGCGTTTGACCGGTTAGCTATTTCTGTGTTTGGTATATTACAGGACCCGGAAAAGTTAGCCTATTGGACGAGCAGGTATATTACTCACTGTATTGTTACCTGTCGGACTAATAAGGAGGAAAAGGAACTAAGTAAGGGAGTGGCGTATCTTGGTAGAAAGTTTAGGTCTTATCTGAAAAAAGGATTGAAATATTATTTTCGTTTTGCTGATAATATTGTGATTATGCACAATGATAAGGCATTCCTTCATATCGTTACTGAATTGTCTATTATGATACTCGCAAGAGATTATTTGTTGCCAGTAAACAAGAGTTGGAATGTCCGGCCTGTCTACGAAGGTGGTGTAGATGTTTGTGGTTATGTATCTTATCACGATCATCGGGGACTAAGAAAAAGAAATAAGATAGAGTTATGCAAAGAAGTGGCTAAATTGAAGAAGCAAGGACTTTCTCCGGAAGAAATCAGATTACAGTGTTCTTCCAGAATTGGTTTTGCGATACATGCTGACGCAAAGAACTTATTACGTAAATTAGATATAAACATGGAAAAGAGATTGGGCAATGTAATGAAGAACCGTCGTGTCAAACTACCTTTTGAGGGTATGCGATTCGACCAGAAGAAACCTTTTTCTGAAATAGTCTGTAAAATAGGCGATGATGAGAAAGATTTTAAGATTATGCTGTTAGACTTCACTTTTGAGGACAGCAAGATTGAAACAGAAGATGTGATTGTTGAAGTGCCGGACGGTAACGGGGGCACGAAGCAGGAGAAAAAGACACAACCAAAGAAATGTCTTGTTATCCGTTACAAGCGAATTCTGGAAACGGTCACTCAAACAGCAATCGAAGGTGAAGAAACAGAGACTTACGTCTTTGAGAAGGTAAAGGATAAAGATGGTAATGTTACTGCAAAAGATGCGGAATACTATTCATATACGGGCAGCACCGTTATGATAGAACAGGCAAGTACTTCCTTCACGAAGGAGGACCTTCCTTGCCCGACTGTGGTTGCAGAGTTTGCCAATAAATTGAAGAAGAAATTTTATAAATTTACTTAGTTATGAACAGAGCTATTTATTTAGATAGAAGAAAGTTCGATAAATTCGATGATAACCATTTCATCGTGTATCTGAACGAAGAGACGATTCCGGAATATGTTCCGGAAGTGATGGACGGACAACCAGAGCCGGAGCCTTGTACGGCTTATGCTTATTCTGGTTCGGAAAAAGACGGTGGTACAATAATCGAAGCGACTTCTGCACAATATGATGATTTCGTAGCAGGACTTGTTCGGTTGAAGTTTTCGCAGAACCAGGTAGAGGCTATCCTATGTAATCAAGGTGATGGAGACGATGAACATCTGGCAGAGTATAATGCCCTGCAATTATATCGGAAAGATTGTAAGACTATTGCTGCCGAACTGTTAGCAAGGGAGTGACCTTTTGCGGGGGATAGGTTAAAAAAGAAGCCCCCGACCATGATATAGTATAGACGCCAATCTCATACATACATACAACGGTAACACCGCTGGCCGAGGGCTAAAAACCTTCTTCCGCAGTGTTACCGTTTTTATTTATATGTGAGATTGGCAGTGCAAAGATAGAAACTTTAGTTGATTATTGCCTTGTATTGTACTCATACTCTATGCTTTTCTTATTTTTTGTTATTAATATGCGCCTAATAAGCGCATATTTTGTTATCTTTGAACCGAACATATTTTATCGTTATGGATAACAAGATTGTAATATACGGAAAAACAGGTGGTGAGTTGTTGAAGATAGATGTGGATGATAACAGCTACCGTTATCGTGCTATAATGACTACTCATACTGTTACGCTCTATTATTCTCTTGCCGAACACGTTGATATACCGGTTGGTTCATATATTATTTATCAAGCTGTACGGTACACGTTGTGGGTCCCGGAAAATTTCAAAAAAAATAGTACCAGAAGTTTTGAATATACGGTGGAATTCGGAGATTATACAGCACTACTAAAGTTGTATAAGTATAAAGATTTGTCTGAAATTCCTTATCGTGTAAAATTCTCATTAACAGCTAAACCTCAAACTTTCCTCAAGCTCCTTGTTGAAAATATGAACCTAAGGGATTCCGGTTGGCAGGTAGGAACTTGTATTGATGCTGCGGAAAAGGCTCTAAGTTTTAACCATGAGTATTGCTATGATGTGCTCGGACGATTTTCTTCGGAATGGGGGACTGAATGGAATATAGATAATAAGACTATAAGTTTATGTAAAGTAGAGAAGTTTAAAAGCTCTCCTTTACCTTTATCGTACGGGAAAGGAAACGGAATAAAGCCGGGAACAGGCCGAGCAAATCAAGGTGATAAAAAGCCGGTTTCATTACTTTATGTACAGGGAGGTGAACGGAATATTGATTACTCAAAGTATAATAGCAAAAGCTTACTACTTCCTATCTCACAGGAATTGGAATATGAGGGGCATCGTTATGTGACAGATGCTAACGGAATGTATATTGTACGTGTTGGTAGCACTCCGGAGATCATAAGAGAAGATAGTTACGATGCCTCGGATATTTATCCAAAGAGGGTAGGTACTATTACTGCAGTCAAAGTGATTAATGAAGGAAAAAGTTTCTATGATGTAATTGATAATACTATACCGAGTGAGTTGAATTTTGAGGATTGTATTATTGCCGGAGAAACTATGACTATCATCTTCCAGACCGGAATGTTAGTTGGAAAAGAGTTTGAAGTAAAGTATATCCATGAACCTATTGTCAATGAGGAGGGAAAAACAGAAAAAGACGGCAGACGATTTGAGATAGTGCCGCAGGAAATAGATGGTATGATGATGCCGAATGAAACTTATTGTCCGAAACCTAATGATACTTATGCTGTTTTTAATGTTAGTTTGCCAGATGCCTATGTTTGTAACGATAGTGATAAGACGGGTGCATCGTGGGATATGTTCCGTGATGCAGTGCGATATTTTTATGAACATGAAGAATCCGAATTTACATTCTCTGGGACGTTGGACGGAATATGGGCTAAAAAGAAGTGGTTAGAGATTGGTGGTCGTTTAGTACCAGGTGCATATATTCGTTTCTCTGATACACAATTTCAGCCAGACGGAATAGATATCCGCATAACTGGCGTGAAAGATTATATCAATAAACCTTATTCTCCGGAAATTGAACTTTCCAATACTCCGGTTGCCGGATATGTCACCTCTGAACTTGGCAAAATAGATGCAAATGAAGTTATTGATGAAGAACATCATAAAGGAGCTTTGCAATTTACAAAGAGACGGTTTCGTGATGCAATGGAAACGATGTCTATGCTTGAAGATGCTTTCCTCAATTTTTCATCCTCAATAGACCCGATAACGGTTCGCACCATGCAGCTACTTGTCGGTGATGAAAGTTTGCAGTTTCGTTTCGTTACGAGCAAAACACTTCCTGTTGTGATATCATATAATATAACCTATGATATTAAAAAGAAGATTTTAAAAGCTCCTGCAACAATTTTGCAGCACATGACGATGGGTATTGATACAATAACAGCTTCTCACAAGGCCGGAGATTATAAATTCTGGGATATGGCAGAGTATAATTCTCCACCTTTAGTTGATGCTTCGAAGAAATACTACATGTATGCAAAGGTCAGTAAGGAGAATAGTGCTGGAACATTCCTGCTTAGTGAAACAGCTATCAAGTTGGAAGGAGTTTCCGGCTATTATCATCTGCTTGTTGGGGTACTGAATAGTGAATATGAAGGTGAACGTAGCTTTGTTGAATTATATGGTTTCACAGAAATTTTGCCGGGACGAGTCACTACCGACCGCATAGTATCGACTGACGGTAAGACTTACTTTGACTTAGTGCGAAGTGAAATCGGTGGAAAAATAAAGTTCGCTGCTGGCTCGTCCGGTTTGGATAATTTGGAAGAGTGGGAGAGTGTACGTCAAGATATCGAAGCAGCTACGGAAGCAGCTAAAGCCGCTAACACTGCTGTAGGTGGCTTGCATGACTATATCGATGGTGCATTTGCAGACGGTATCATCACGGAGGCCGAAGCTAAAGCCATTGAAAAGTATATCAATTCAGTAAATGGTACAAAATTAGCTGTAGAAGCGACGTACACCAATCTTTTTACCAATGGCTATCTTACAGGCACAGCTAAGACCGGACTTCTTAATGCGAAAGTGTCATTCTTTGGTGCTATTGAGAATTTATTGAAGTCCATAAATACAGCAATTTCAGACGGAAAAACTACGGTTGCTGAAAAGAACGATGTAGATGCAAAGTATGCCTTATTTAATTCTGCCTATGCTGATTTTAATGATGCAGTTGAGGTAGCCTATAAAGCTATTCAAAACAAGTTGAAAGAGTACTCGGACGATGCGAAGGATTATGCAGGACAAATTACCAATACTGCAAAGGATAATATGGCTCAAGGGCTTGGATATACGAATTATAAAGCTTTGTCCGACGCTGCAAAAGCAGGGAATACAATTATAACCGGAGGTAAGATAAATACTGAATTAATAGAAGCTACTGCTATTATCACATCACAGATTTTGGCTAATGTTATCAATGGTAATGGATTAAATATAGGAGGCGACAAGTTTGTTGTATCTGTTGATGAAAATAAGCAGGTCCATGTGACTGTTAGAGGAAGGGTGGAAGCTGACGAAGGTGTTTTTTATGGCTCAATAGCGGAACCAGCTCAACCTATCGGAGATAACTCACTTCTTTCATTTGATACAGGATTCAATTTCTCAGGCTACGTTAGCAATGGGTCTAAAGAAATAAAGCTCCCATCAGATGCAGCTTATGCCGGAGTAAGTTGTAGTATCATTAATACAAAGAACACGACTGGATATTTTAAAATAACGTGTAAGAACGGAAATAATTTCATGTATACGTGTAATAATGGCTCTATGTATGATGTGAACTCGATTTACTTGTATGGAATTGGGGAATTAAGATTAAAAGCTGTATTGGATAGTTTGAAAACTGTTAGGTGGTTTATTGAGAATGATATGAATTTTAGTTATAAGTGGGCAGATAAGGCTTTTACGAATGGCTTACCAAGTCCATTTATGCGTATCATTGATTTGTTTGAACTTAATGGTAATAGCCTAAATTTATTATTCTGTGCTGACGGAAATACTCCGAGTATTAGTTGGTATGACAAAGGTGGGCAATGGTGGGGAATACAGTTCGCAAAATCGAGAAGTTCTCATAAAAAGAAATATCATGTTATTGCAATATCTAAAATATCTATCTTTTCATATTGGGTAAAGGATATTTCAGATGCGGGCTTTACAGTAGGTTTTACTAATAATGGATTTATTACCTTATCATCGGATGGTGCTGCAACTGTATATGTGATAGAGTATAATTAACAATAACTAAAAATAAAGAATGATGAAGATGTTTGATGGCATTACGGAGATGTTGATTATTGTCATTTTTGAAGTGTTTCTGGTGATCGTAGCAATGGGATGTGACTTTTCTTCTGGGTATTATAAGGCAAAACTTCGAAAGGAGGCGAGGGATTCATACGGTTTGCGTCGCACGGTCAGCAAGTTTATACTGTATGAGGGTAGTATGATTATTGCGTGTGGCATAGATTCAATTTGCTATGTCTGTAAGTTCTGGGAGTTTATTCATCTTCCGGTATTAACTAATATACCAGTAGTTTCTTCTATTGCAGCTATTTTTATTTTGTTTACGGAAGTTCTCTCTATTTGGGAAAAAGCGGATGCAAAGCAGCGAAGACAGGCCGGAAAAACGGCTGAAATAATAGGTAAGGCGATTACTAAAGAGACGTTGAACGAGGCTGTTCGACAAGCAATGATTAACATTAACAAGAAGGAGGACAAAGAAAATGACTGTTAAAGAATTTGTGAAGTGGATTTATCCGGCAGCGAAGTCCGGTGAGATTAGTCCGGTTTTTGTAACTGCACAAGCAGCTTTGGAAAGTGGATGGGGTAAAAGTGCCATAGGTAATAATTTGTTTGGCATAACTAAGGGTAGTTCGTGGACCGGAGCCGTACAGCTTGTGAACACGACTGAATATTTTAGTCGGCCAGATGTAACCTTTAAGGCTCCGGAAAAAGTTTTGTCTGTTACCAAAATAAATGATAAACGGTACAAGTATTCAGTTAGGCGCTTCTTCCGTGATTATGAATCTGTATCTGAATGTTTGGATGATCACTTGGCAATATTGAAGAAGCCCGGATATGCGGACGCATGGCCGTACCGTGATGACGCACGGAAATTTGCGGAGTATATTGTAAACGACATCGGTCCTAAGTATGCGACAGCACCAAACTATTACACAGAAATGTGTAAGGTGATTGCCATGGTTGAAAAGGTAGTGAAGGAGGAACGGCTATGATTATTGATACGTTGGTAATCGTTGTTTGTTTGGTAGCAGATACTCCACGAGTAGAACGAAAGCCAGACCCGGTTCCTCTGGATTGGAAACAAATGGAGTTGCAACTTGATTCTGCCATGCAGAAAGCGGTAGAATGTGCCGATAAGAAGTTTAGAAAGGAGATTGAACGGATAACTGATACTTCGGATATCCGTGCTATTGTGGATGAGTTGAAACGTGATAAAAGAAAAAGACCATGACACGAGAAGAATTGAAAATAAGCATGGGCTTTACACTTGCATTGGTATTGGCTATGTTGATGGGGTTTGCTGCCTTGTTTTCATCCTGCGGCAGTCACCGTTCGAACGTGAAGAAGGATATTTCAACCAACCTTGCTGTTGAAAGCTATAAAGCAGATTCAGCTTCTTCCGATAAAAAAGTACAGGTAACGGAATCTGGTAAAGTGACAGAAGCGGTTGAATCGTATGAGGTAAATTATGATACGGGTAAACCGATTGACCCTGCTACCGGTAAACCTCCTATAAAATCGGAGAAGTGGACCGGAACTAATAAAAAGTCGGAACTGAATCGTCAAGAGAATACCGATAATAAAGAAAACAGCATTTCCAATGAATCAACGTTTTCCCGACAACAGGAAGACGTTCATTTGAAAGCTGACGAACAGACAGACGAACCGACCTTTATAAAACAGATTGGCTTTGCCGGGGCGGGAATCGCTCTATTGATCATATCTTGTATTATTGCCTGGTTAGTGTACAAGAGGAAAAGAAAGAAGAATAACCTATAACCAGACCTTCCGGGGGCTTGAAAAGAAGAAAGCCCCCAGCCGTTAGTAAAGTGCTCTAACCTACCTACTAACAACATGCGCCAGAACGCACAGCCGGGGGCTTAATGTCCTCTGCTGCGTTCTGGCGCTGCTGCTTTGTGTAGGAAGGTTAGAGACTGCAAATATAGTTACTAACGGTAAACTTGCAAAATAATGAAGAGGAATAATGCCGACCGGGTATTAAATGAAAGACTTCGGGCAGGCAGAAAAGCATTGAAATACGTTCGTAGTAAATCTGGTGAAATGCAAACCTTTATTTCTAATTATTTGAAATTCCCAGATGTTATATCCCCAATGGATTTTATAGATCAGACTTTAAAGAAGGATAATAATTTGTAGATTGTTTAGGTAATTTCTATCTTTGCATCAGACACTGACGTCATAATCAGTGTTGCGTTAAACGAGCCGTCTGGGATGTGAATTTCGGACGGTTTTTCACTAAAGTTGTAAATGTTCTACTATTGTTCTACAAAATAAATGTTAATTAAAAGTTAATACCTTTATTTATCGGTGATACAGCACTGTTTGTTGTCAGATTCCGGTTCTGAAGGTCGTGGGTTTGAGTCCCACCCGGGTCACTATATAAGAAAGAGGGGATACTTTAAATAGTATCCCCTCTTTCTTATATAACATGTTAATCTGCCATTTTTATCATTTCCAATGGAAGTATTGAGTATGCCACTTTAAGTGTCTTTACTTCCGAATCAGTGGCATAAATGAATATGCACCTGTTGATAGTTGGAATCTGTATTTTTCTTATCTTCTCCTTCCATTTATATTGTACATAAGTGGTAGGGAGATAGGTTATGATATCTTTATTATTCAGACTCTCCCTTATTTTTCTTTCTTTCCGGGGTGATGTTAGTACGATGTACCAGTTCCGCGTTTCGTTGAGATGTTCTTTTATGTCTTGAAGTGTCATGATTAGTAGGTTTACTTAATTATGAAATCGAAGGTTGTGAAGAATTGAGGTTTGTTAGCAATGGCTATAGGAAGAATTATGCTGACCGTTATCTTATTACCTTTTCGAATATCTTTTGGGTTATATATCTTTTTACTTTTTGTACCTTCTATCAGAATACTTGCCGTACAGGTTTCACTAATTTCACTATTACCGTTTATTATCTCTTTTGCGGGAGAAGATTCTGATACCGGGTAAAGTAGCAGTCCAGAGGCACGTCCGTTGATGATGAATTGTGCATTATTCCAATTGACTTGTGCAGTCTCAGATGAATTATTCCGGATAACTATTTTCCAGAAACTTTCATTAGGAATGAACTCATAGGTGAGATTTCCGTTTATACATTCCAGTTTACCTTGTTGGTTTTCATGCCATTTAAAGCTTATGCAACAGTCTTTGTCTACATATTGGGCTTGCATAGTGGCTGGTAAAGTCCAAAAAAGCAAAAGTAGGAAACTGTGCTGTTTTTTGTATTTGCGATAGTCATTGTATATCCATAGTAAAATTATCAAAATACAGATAGGAATGGCTATAAGTATAAGGATCAATAACGTCATAGCTGTTATATGTTTATATGATTTTGTGACAAAAGTATCAAAATATATCTGATTAAACAAACAATTTATGAATAAAATAGAATGTGTAAACAGATGAAATATTGTTTTTCGCCCTTTAGGTCTAAATTATAAATCGTACCTTCATTAAAATGGAAAAGCCCAATATATACATAGGTGAAATTATAAAAAATGTCATGGCTGAAAAGCAAGTGACAAAGGCGGAACTTGCAAGAAGACTGCAAGTTAAGCCTCAAAGTGTTGATTATATGTTGACACGAAAAAGCATTGATACAGATACTCTCTATAACGTATCAAAGGCTTTGGATTATGATTTTGCTCTGTTATATTCTATTAGTAAGGAACAGATAAATTGTGATAAAAAAGACGAAGCTTACAAAGTGCCGACTGCTAAGGTTCTGATAGAGTTGGAATTAAAGCCGGAGGAAATCATAAAATTAAACTTGAAGAAAAAAATAGCGGAGCTACTGAAATGATTTTCTTCTTTTCCAAAAATATCAAAGTGTCCGGTTTATTTGTCCGAATGCTTCATGTAATTTCTCCCAATTATCACAAAATGCCTGCATGGACGGGAATAGTACATTTGCTCCCGCATCTAATAATACTTGTCCATTGATAGGACCTGTGTTGACGGCTATAGTGAATATACCTGCGGCTACACCAGCTTGTACGCCCATAGGTGCATTTTCCACCACGATAGCTTCATTGGGTTTTACTCCCCCTTTCTGCAGAGCCATCAGATAGGGTTCCGGATGGGGCTTACCATATTTTACATCAAAGGCGGTTACCATCAATTCTCGGTGAAACATACCGGGGAAGTTGTGTGACAGCCGGTCTAACAATGAATGTTGCCCGGAGCCGGTAACTACCATAGGGACCAGTCCGTCTGCCTTTATTTTTTGCAGTACTTCCCATGCGCCGGACATACGTTCCGGTTCAGGATTACTATTGAACTCAGCACTCTTTTCTGCATATATACTCTTTATCATTTCAGGGGTGGCATCTTTACCGTATTGCCGCTGATAAACGATATTTATGGTAGCAGCTCCGGTTCTCCCCTCATGCAGATAAGCTTCTTCACGGCTCAGATGGAGGTCATGGCGTTCCATAACCTTGTGCCAAGCATCGGCATGGTAAGGCATAGAGTTGAACAATACACCGTCCATATCAAAAAGGACAGATTTCAATTGAATTTGTGAGTACCCGCTGGATTGAAGATAACGGGCGATAGCTTCTTGAAACATAATACCTATTGTTTTATGGCTGCAAAGATACAATAAAAAAACGAGGTGCAAATGAGTTTAATCATTCACACCTCGTCTATCTGTGTTTAACTTATGCCTCTTTAGAGTCTTGCCTGGATAGCTTTTGACTCTTCTTCGTATCCCGGCTTATTCAGCAGAGCAAACATATTCTTCTTGTATGCTTCTACACCCGGTTGATTAAATGGATTAACGCCCAGCAGATAACCGCTGATACCACAACCGATTTCAAAGAAATAAAGCAACTGACCGATGTTATATTCGTCCAGTTTCTCGATAATGATACGCATATTAGGCACACCACCGTCTACGTGAGCCAATTGAGTACCCAGTTCGGCCATCTTGTTTACTTCGTCCACACGCTTACCTGCCAGGAAGTTCAGGCCGTCCAGGTTTGCTTCATCAGAAGGTACTTCCAGTTTGTGGTCTACTTTCTCTACAGAGATTACAGTTTCAAAGATAGTGCGTTCGCCTTCCTGAATCCATTGTCCCATGGAGTGCAGGTCAGTAGAGAAGTCTACAGCAGCCGGGAAAATACCTTTATTTTCCTTACCTTCCGATTCTCCGTAAAGTTGTTTCCACCATTCGCTTACATAGTGCAGTTTCGGGCAGAAGTTCACAAGAATTTCAATCTTCTTGCCATTCTTGTACAACTCGTTACGAGTAGCGGCATATTGTGCAGCCAAGTTCTCTGCAAACGGAACATTTACTCCGCAAGCCTTTTCCATATCCGCAGCACCGGCAACTAATTTTTCGATGTCGAAGCCAGCTATTGCAATTGGCAATAAACCTACCGGAGTCAGTACGGAGAAACGTCCTCCTACGTTATCGGGGATAATGAATGATTTGTAGCCTTCTTTATCGGCTGTAATGCGGGCAGCGCCTTTCTTTGCATCCGTGATGGCAACGATTACTTTCTTAGCCATATCCTTACCGCGTTGGTTTTCGCATTGCTTTTTCAGCAGGCGGAAAGCAAGAGCGGTTTCGGTAGTAGTTCCTGATTTGGAGATATTGATGACACCGAATTTCTTGTCTTTCAGGAATTCGGTCAGTTCATACAAATAATCTTCGCTGATATTGTGTCCTGCATAGATCATGACAGGCGCATTTTTCTTTTCCTGTAACCAGGTGAAACTGTTTGATAAAGCCTCGATAACTGCACGTGCGCCGAGGTAGCTTCCGCCGATACCGGCAACGATTACTACATCGCAATTGTCGCGCATAACCTGTGCAGTAGCTTTCAGGTCGGCCAGATGCTCTTGACTGATAGATGAAGGGAGGTGCAACCAGCCCAGGAAGTCATTTCCTTTTCCGGTACCGTTTTCCAATGCTTCCTGCGCAGCCTTTACCTGAGCTTCGTAAGCAGCAACAGATGCTTTGGAGATAAATCCAAAAGTCTTTTCGATGTTCAAACTAATCATAATATTCTAGGTTTTAAAAGCCTCTCCTCTCATCCCTTTCCCATGGAAAAGGGGGAACTGAGTTGCTTTTGATTTAAAAGATGTTTATTGTATGTTGTTTATTATACTTCTATCTGAGCGAGTCAGTCAGCAACTTGATTTCTATCATGGGTGAAATGCGTTCGTACAAGATGTTATAGACAGCATCCAGTATCGGCATATTGACATGGTGATGTTTGTTGATTTCCTTGATACACTTTGTTCCGTAGTATCCTTCGGCAATCATCTCCATTTCTATCTGAGCACTTTTCACAGAGTATCCCTTACCGATCATTGTACCAAATGTACGGTTACGGCTGAAATTAGAATACCCTGTCACCAGCAAGTCACCTAAATAAACAGAATCATTCACGTTTCTGTTCAACGGATGTACAGTTTGCAGGAAACGATTCATTTCCTGTACGGCATTGGATATCAATACCGCCTGAAAGTTATCACCATATTTCAGACCACTGCAAATACCGGCGGCAATGGCGTACACATTTTTCAGTACAGAGCTGTATTCTATACCGGCTACGTCATTGCTGACAGATGTTTTAATGAATGAACTGGCCAGACGGCGGGCGATGGTACATGCTTTGTCTGTGTCCGGGCAAGCAATGGTGAGATAAGAGAGACGTTCCAGGGCTACTTCTTCCGCATGGCAGGGACCTGCCAATACAGCAATATTTTCAGGTGGAACGCCATATTCTTTTGTGAAGTACTCCGATACGATCAGATTGTCATCGGGTACGATTCCTTTAATAGCAGTGATGATGAATTTATCCCGTATCCGCGTTTTCAGTTTCTTTAAGTGGGCTTTGAGATATGGGGAAGGGGTGACAAATATCAGCGTATCAGACTCCTTCACCACATCGTTGATGTTTGAGGAGAAATTGATACGTTTCATGTCAAATTTGACGCCCGTCAGGTAGGCAGGGTTATGGCCCAGTCGTTTAAAATCAGTAATACGATCATCTCGTCGCATATACCAGTTAATCGACTCAGCCTGAGCAAGTACCATTTTTGCAATGGCTGTGGCCCAGCTTCCTCCGCCCATTATGGCTATCTTTCCGGGTAGTTTCATATCGAAATTAATAATTAATAATTAAAAATTAAAAGGGGAAAGGAAACTCCTTTCCCTCATTCGATCTTTAATCTTCTTCTTTAATTTTTAATTCTTTAATTCTTAATTTTCTCAATCCAGCCTTCTACGTCGTTTACCGACGGGTTGGTCAGTTCCAGTTTGTATTTCTTGTTAATACCGCAAATGTCCTGGTGCAGTTTTTGCGGATTCACATCTTTCATATCTTCTATTGTATTGTAGCCGGCTTTCTGAATAACGGGTACCCAGTCTTCGGCAATGCCCAGTTCCATATATTTGGCGGGAGCATCTTTCGGAGTGATCTTTTCGGGGCGCATTTGCGGGAAGAACAATACTTCCTGAATATACGACTTACCTGTCATCAGCATAGTAAGACGGTCGATACCAATACCGATACCAGATGTAGGAGGCATACCGAACTGCAGAGCACGCAAGAAGTCTTGGTCGATGAACATTGCTTCATCGTCACCCTTTTCGCTCAGGCGTAACTGATCTTTGAAACGCTCTTCCTGATCGATGGGATCATTCAACTCACTGTACGCATTGGCAAGTTCTTTACCATTCACCATCAATTCAAAACGTTCAGTCAGGCCCGGTTTGCTGCGGTGCATCTTGGTCAACGGACTCATTTCAACAGGATAGTCAGTGATGAATGTCGGTTGGATAAAGGTTCCTTCACAGAATTCACCGAATATTTCATCTATCAGCTTACCCTTGCCCATGGTGTCATCAATCTCCATCTTCAGCTCTTTACAGATCTGGCGGATTTCTTCCTCACTCTTGCCATTGAGGTCGTAACCGGTTTTCTCCTTGATAGCATCCAGGATAGGCAAGCGGCGGTATGGTGCCTTGAAACTGATAGTCTTACCGTCGATGGTAGTCTCTTCGCTGCCATTTACAGCAATGCAGATACGTTCCAGCAATTTTTCGGTAAAGCTCATCATCCAATTGTAATCCTTATATTGTACGTAAAGTTCCATACAGGTGAACTCCGGATTATGGTTCTTGTCCATACCTTCGTTACGGAAGTTCTTGCCGATTTCATAAACACCCTCAAAACCACCTACAATCAGACGCTTCAGGTAAAGCTCGGTAGCGATACGCAGATACAGGTCGATATTCAGTGAGTTGTGGTGGGTAATGAACGGGCGGGCGCTTGCTCCACCTGCTATAGATTGCAGAATGGGAGTTTCCACTTCGGTATAGCCGGCTTCATCCAGTACGGCACGCATGGTCTTAATGACAGTGGCACGTTTTAAGAATGTATCTTTTACGCCGTCATTTACAATAAGGTCGACGTAACGTTGGCGATAACGCAGTTCAGGATCTTCAAAAGAGTCATAAGCTACACCGTCTTTGTATTTTACGATAGGCAGTGGCTTGATGGATTTTGCCAATACGGTCAACTTCTGGGCGTGGATACTGATTTCGCCCATCTGAGTACGGAAAACAAAACCTTCGATTCCAATGAAGTCGCCTAAGTCGAGCAGGCGTTTGAATACAGTATTGTAGAGTTCCTTGTCTTCTCCCGGACAGATATCGTCGCGAGTGATATACACCTGAATGCGACCTTTGGAGTCCTGCAATTCAACGAACGAAGCTTTACCCATCACCCGGCGCGTCATCATACGTCCGGCTACGGATACCTTACGAGGTTCTGCGTCATCTTTAAATTCCGCTTTTATATCAGTGGAGAAAGCATTGGTTACATACTCTGCAGCGGGATAGGGATCGATGCCCATCGCGCGAAGTTCATTCATACTATTACGTCGAATGATTTCCTGTTCACTTAGTTCTAATACATTCATTTCGTTGTACATTAACACAATTTGGGAGCAAAAATACGAAACATTTTTCATATAATGGCATGAAGAAGGGGAGAATTAGGAAAAGTTTAGGGCTAACGTGTGCGCTGTTATTCAAAAATGTTTTCTGTCTTAATGAACAGCATACACTCCACTGACAGAGTTTATTCGGTCTTGCTGAAGGAGAGGGGCTTATTGTGATACTGTTATAAATCAGATGAGGTAAGGGGGCTGTCGGTATAGGCAAATCGATGAACAGAACTTCCCCTATGACAGAGGCTATCATCAATGCCAATGATGTCCACCATCAATGCCATTGATGATAGGCATCATTGGCATTGATGGTAGGATCAGTCTTGAACTGTTGCTTACACGTCCCAGAGGGCACTTCAGCTATTGTTTGATTTGTATGTTGCTAATGGGCGAAACCTACTTTGCTGTCAGCTGATGGTATTGATCATAGAACATGGTAGCTATTCCAAAAGCATAGGCTCGTCCATCTACAATACCTCTGTTGTAATAATAATCTTTATCACCAATACAAGTACCGTCACAAATGTTTTTCATTTTCAGGTACTTTCCTACAGGTTGCAGACTGTTTGCTTCCAAGCCGGCATAAGCATGGTCTATCATAGGCATATACTTGTCAGCGGGTAATATTCCCAGTGCAATACCTTTTGCGGCGGCATAGGCAAACATGGCAGTACTTGAGCTTTCTATAAAGTTTCCTTCTTCTCCCGGATAGATGGGCAATTGATACCAGTGTCCCGTCTTTTCATCCTGCAATGGATATAATGTATTGATTTTCTGTGTGATAGATGCTTCCAGATACGGATAGTTCTCATCATTTTTGGGAAGAAGCTCCATTAAATCTACCAGAGTCATTAGAATCCAACCATTACCGCGTCCCCAGAACTCATTGTTTCTGCGGTTTGGATTTTCCGCCCAACCGGGTTGGCAGCAGGGGTCCTGCGAAGGAATCGTATCATTGTCCCAACCATGATACCAGAGACCGGTTTCCGGATCTTCCAGTTTCTCCGCATGCTTTTTCAATTGGGAGATGGCTTCCAGAAGGAACTCTTTGTTACCTGTCAGTTTGTACATTTGCATCAGGAATTCACCTACCATATATACGGTATCATCCCATAATTCAATCACTTCTTCTCTGTGGGATACACCTCCGTTGGTGGCTCTGGGGATATTTTTGTATTGTTCGAAAATCTCATAAGCTTTGTCTTTGTATCGGCTTTCACCGGTGGTCTGTGCGAGATAGGCCAGTCCTAATCCGGAGATAACAGCATTCGGATGATGACCGTTGGCATCCCCGAAAGTGGAGTCGACAGCTGTTTGTATGTATGGAAATAAATAGTCTTTATCCATATTATTCTCACAACGTACAACGGCGGATTTCAAGAATACGGCTTCGTTCCAGTTCCATATATAGTCCTTTGCAGGCATATATTCTTCTACTACATATTGGGTAAGTTTGTCTCCCCATCTATTAAATTCTTTTTCTGACGAACAAGAAAAGAGCGACATAATGCTCAAGAAGCTTACACATGTGATTAAATTCTTTTTCATGGTATAAAATTATTAATTTACTTGTACTAATAAATAATCCATCGCCTTGACAGAGGCAGATACAGGATATTTCTTTCCTGTCATGATGTTCAGAACCGGAATCTTGAATTCTATAGTCTGGTCTTTATCTGAGAAATTAACGATATAAATATATTGCTTACCGTTGGTATCTTTCAGTTCGGCAATCTCTACCAGCGGATGGTTACATTGAGCCGGAATCTTTATGGAAGAGTTACTGACAGCTTCTCTCATAAGTTTGTCTACAATGCTTTGTTCAGGTACGGTAGCCACGTAGTACACGATTCCTTTTCCATATTTGTTGCAAGTAATGGCGGGATAGCCTTTAAAGTAATTTCCACTGAATGAAGCTGTCGGAAAAGCTGTTTTCACTTCTATTTGGTCGAACCAGAACTGGCACTGCCCGGTCTGATTTCCATAAGTTAAAGTATTACTTTTTCGTCCGAACAGTGCTTCCTGACCTTTCACTTCGATGCCTGCCAGTTGTTGCAGAGGGGTGGTGATTAAAGCATCCGTTTTATGCAGATGAATATCACGCACACCGTTGATACAAGTTAGCAAAATTGTCGCACCTTGCCGGGCGGCTTCTTCCAGACGTTTGCAAAAATCAGGAGAGGCAATGGCCAGATAAGGCACTACAATCAGACTATAACCGGTCAAATCCGCCTGAGATGAGATAACATCAGCCATAATTGATTGAGAGCGCAGGGCGTGATAGTACTTATATACTTCACGCAGGTATTTAAGGTCGGGGCAGAATGTATAGCCATTTTCGAAAGCCCAATCCACTTGGAAATCACGGATTACGACAGCTTTAGTCACCGGCAACATTTCACCTGTCCGGGCGTAAATCTCTTGTAATTCCTTGGCCGTCTGTTGTGCTTCGTAGAATTTACTTCGCTTTACATTATCGGATTCCATGACTCCTGCCATCAGATGCTCGTGTCCGGAATCGAAAGAACGGAAGGGGAAGAAAGTGGATAAACGACATCCGTAAGCCAGTTGCTGATGGTTCCATAAACGGGGATATCCCTCTTTTACAATCTCCTTTTGTGTAAGGGCCGTACGTCCGATCTGTGCTTCCGGCACCCATATAGGCCGTGATTTGCCTCCCCGTATTATCTGCATGGCAAAAGATGTCATGGCAGGATCAAAAGGGTGTCCGATATCATTCCCATAGAGATGTTCCAAAGTCACATTTACAGGATAATTGTCGAACGACAGGACATCGCATTCATCTGCCAGTTCATAGAGGTTCATGGTGGTCACAAAGCCGCTTCCTCCGATATTAGTTGTCACTGTCATGCCGGGAGCCACGGCCTTAACCACATCCCGCTGTATACGGAAGAATTCCAATGCCACATCCGAATAAAACCGTTGATAATCCTGATAAATGCCCGGATTATCCATCCTGCGGGGTAACCATACCTGTTCGAAGTTATCTAATGTTTCGCTCCAGAAGACGGTTCCCTAGGCCTTATTTAAGGTTTCTATAGTCTGATATTTTTTCTTCAGCCATAACTGGAATTTTTTCAGGCATTCAGGACAATAGCAATAGGGCTCTTCGGTGGCCAGCTCGTTGTCTATCTGAAATCCGATGACGGATTTATTGTCTTTATAGCGTTCCGCCAAGGTGCGTGTAATGCGAGTGCAGTATTGGCGGTAATCCTCGTTGTTGAGACAGGCATGACGCCGGCGTCCATAGGGCTTTCTCTGACCGTCTGCTCCCATGATCATAATGTCGGGGTGTGCATCGTGCATCCATTTGGGTATGGCGGCAGTAGGGGTACATAATAGAGATTGTATGCCGCGCTGTGACAGTGTCCGGATAGCATGGTCTAACCATTCCAGAGTAAAGACTCCGTCTTTAGGTTCCATACTATGCCAGGCGAAATCACCCATTCGGGCTATGTTGAAATGCGCTTCCTCCATGAGGTGTGCATCCTTTTCAACCTGCTCTTTATCGGTATGCTCCGGATAATAGGCAGCTCCTGTATAAACTTGACTATGGATTGAAATGAAACCGCCAAAGAAGAGCAGGCAGCTGATCAGTAACTTCCTCATAGCTATAGCTGAATGATAATGGGATGATTGATGCATAATGCCTCATGGGCTATCAGGTTGATGAATGTCTCCCGTTCCCGGAACTGTTTGTCTCTCAACTCCCAGGCTGCATAAGCCCGGTAATTGTAGAGTCCGTTTGCGTCAGGTTTCATTTTGACGCACCAGGTTTTTATAATATCTGCGTTTTCTTCCGGTGCGTGGAAGGTTTCTACCAGATTGTTACCAGGTATCAATAAACTCATGCCGAAATAGAAGCTTTCGTTTACGGTCTGTTTGTCATGGGTGAGCATGGCATACTGTTTTCCTTCATATTCTTCTTCCGTGAAAGGTTGTGTATTCAGGTTATTGACAATGCCTGTCACCAGGAAGTAATTGCCGGGTAGGGTAGTGGTGCTGATTCTCTTTTCATATCCGTATTTTCCTGCCCATATACTGATTTCTTCGCAAAGATCTATCTTGTTATTTCCTATTTGCCATCCTTTATATGTCAAGCGAATGATGGAGCGGACCGGTCCTTCTGTAACCAGCTCGTAGTAGGTGGAGTCGATAACATCTTCTGTATAACTTGCGGGGACACCCATACGTACCAGGCTATCCGGAGTCTGCATGGCAAGTCCGCCCAAACCGAATGAGTTGGCTGCATTCAGAATGTCGCATCCCCATTCGCGTACTACCTGGTATGTATTTGCCGGATGTCCTTCCGGATTGATTCCCACTGTATCCAGCACCATTTCAGATATTCTTTTACCGAAAATATCGCAACAGTTACGACCATCGAAGTATTGCCGGAATCCCATTTTATCATTTTCCCAGACAGGACCATCCATTTGATAAGGATACATCTCACTTCCTCGTGGAAGATTGTGTTTGTCGTGTGCATCCCGGGACAGTTCTTCGATAATTCCGGGGGAGGTCATCTTTCCATAGCGGACATTCGTGCGAGGGGCGAATACCGGATATCTCTCCGGAGCAATCCATTCCACTTTTAAGCGGGTCTTTTCGGAAGGGGAAAAAGTATATACGAACGCCAACTCATCCCATTCTCCGTCTCCGTCGAGGTCGTCCAGCTGACAAGGAATATATTCTCCCTGTCCGTTGGTTATCACAGGTTTGAGTAGCTTTTCTGTCGGATTGAGTTGGGCACGTGTCAATACCAGTGCTTCGTCTTCACGATTTATATCCAAAGGATTCTCCACGGTAAATTCCTTTAAACTCTGCGGAGGGTTACAACCGGTCAGCATTGCCAATCCTCCTGACAGAACGAAACAACTCGCTATGAAATGATATTTTATATTCATGATTCTTCTATTGTTAATTGCGTATTACTTCCCATTCGTCACGGTTACCCATCTTTATTTCCAACTTGACAGGGCTTTTGCCCTGCTCTTTCCATTGAATATTTACTTGATAACCCTTATCTACCAGATTTTTTATTTTTATGTTTTGTGATAACTTGATAGCATTCGTTTCTTTGGAATGAGGCACCAGGACAGATAACCAACGTGTGGTTTTTCCGGCCTCCAGCGGACATTTGCTATAAACTGCATAATCATCATTCTTCCAATGTTTAGGCTGATACTGAATTCCGTTTTCCGATCCTGCCGGTGCATCGAAAGCAATAAACAGACATTTGTCTCCTTCACCGTATTTATCAGTGAAAGCCCGTGCTTGTGCAGGGTAATGTAGCAGGGAAGCATCAAACCAGTCAGCTGTAGCCCCATCCGAATTTCCGCAACGGGGAGTGGAGGGGACGTGCCATACCGGACCCGCCACCAGCTTATCAGCAGCTTTTCCCGGCAGGAACTCATCCAATACGATCAGAAAACCTTCTTCTGTCAGAAGAGTGCTTCTTTTCCAGGATGAATCGTGGGTCCAGATTTCTTTATAAGATACGGAACCATAACTGTCAGCTGCCTTATTTTCAGCTTTGGCATCAGTCAGAATACCACCTTGCTGACGGTCTAGGCGTAAGTTATGTTTCATATCGTTATCGTTGAAGGCTATCAGGATGGGTACTCGTGTCCAACCCTTGATGGGAGTGACGTATTTATATGATAATCCGATGCGGCTATAATCTTCATTCACATTAACCTGTTCATTCATTTTAATACGAAGAACCGTACGGCCATACTTCGTGCGGATGCGCAATACTTGTTTGCCCGTTTCTGCATCGGTTACAATGCCATAATCCTCTTTGGCTAATTCCGTTTCAGGGAATTGCTGTGTCTTGTCGGGAGCAACAAAACCAAATGATAGCTTGTCCGTCAGTTTATCAAACGGTACCAGTATTTTCTCTCCTTTATCTCCGGCAATGAACAGGTCACTGATATAAATATCTACGGGAACATCCGAAGGGCATACATTGCGTTTTTCATACCCTCCGAACCAAGTTCTTCCGGGAAATACCTTACCGACTGATTCTTCTCCTTCGGTAGGGAGTAGTGCAAACTCCAACCTGATTTCATGCAGGTTTATTAGGTCGTTATTTCCGGCTACAGCTTCCGGATTTCCCCACATATAACCATAAGGAGCCTTCTGGTCAGTCAGTGCATAATGGACATCGGTAGATTTTTGGGAATTGATGGTGTATCGTTTTGAAGGCATATACCCTCGGGTAACTCGAATATTGGCGGAAGAATGATACCATCGTCCGGAATATACTCCCGTGGTCTGACGGAAAGGATACTGCGCATCCGGTTCGGAAACCAGTAGCGTATTGTTCCATGCCGGCCATTCATAGCGCCCTCTGTCGGCAATGATCATGGTGCCGTCTACTTCATAATGTATCAGGTCGCCACGTGTGTCGGAAATTCCACCATGATAGAGGACATTGCAATCATCCTGAATCCAGAATTGGGCAAACGGAGCGCCTTCTTTGCGTGAAGGTGCCAGTATCAGACGATCTTTACTTTGGTAAGTGGCAGGGAAGAGGCATTGCACGGAAGCTTGTAGTTCCGGGGCTTTGGCTTCCATGCCTGCATATTGGGGATAAGCTTTTTCAAAAGCCTTTTCCGGAAGTCTTCCGGTTTTCATGTTGCCTGCCAGATACGTTTTTTTAAGCGCCCATAAAATAGTAGGTTCGGGGCAAACTTCCATAATGGCATCAAAAGCTTTTACGTAGGATTCCTGGTCGTACGGTTCTCCATCTCCTGTAGAACATACCAGGCCGGAAGAACTGACATGGTTTCTGAATTTGTAATATACCTGTTTCAGTTTATCTCCTTTTAATTCCTTCTGCTTGCCAAGCTTTACACCTAAAGCTATCAGGCGGGGAATATTATGGGCTACATATGCAGGTTCATAACTGTCTCCTGGTTCATACCAGTCATTCCATACGGCTTCGGCATAAGCCTTCCACAATTTGGCATCTTTGTGTTTCGGAAATAATCTGGCAGCTGCCAGTGCTCCCATGGCATAATTTGCTGCCCGGTTGTTCGGACCGCGTTCTTCACAGAAACTCATCTGACTGACAAGAGATTCGGACTGTTGTCTGAGTTCCGCGTCCATCAGTTTGTTTTCTTTAAGTATGCGTATGGCATCGAAGAATTTCTCGCGGGCAAAGAAAGATACTTCCAGGGGGCGGGATTGGTTCCGGGTAGACTCGAAGGCATCCAGGATACCTAATAGAATGGTTTTGCCTTGAAGCATTTTCTCCTTATTGCCGGAGCTTGCCAGATCATAGACAACGTAGATATCCTTATCGTTACTATGATAAAAAGTAACATGATCCTTGATTTCGGTGTGTCGGAGGATTTCCTGTCGGGCTTCACTGCGTGTCATCCGGTCGAGTACCTTTTCTTGTGCACACAGTGGTGGTGTGCACAAGAAAAAGGCTGTCAGCAAAGAATATCCGGTGATTAATACTATGTTTTTCATGTTTTGTGAGATTAGTTTTTACTTTGCAAAGTACGTGATTTTATTTGGCAAGTAATGCATAGGCGCACCATAAAACCGGAGCTTGTCCATGGAGATCTCCCGTTAAAGCTTTACGGTTGCGGTAGTGTTCACTATTATCTCCCAGCATGGTACCTTCGCATACGGCTTCCACATCTCCCTGTTCATTTACATATTTGGTTAAAGCTATCCAGGCGTTCCGGGCTACCGGTCCGTATTCTTCGGCAGGTAACCAACCTTTCTTGACACCTGTAATCATGGCGTATGCGAACATGGCCGAACCGGAAGTTTCTTCCCACATGGAAATATCATCCACTACCTGTTTCCACATACCATTTTCATCCTGCGTATCTTTTAGCTTCTCCATCATTTTCAGATATCCTTTCATGATTTCCGTTCTGTCCGGATTGTCTTGCGGAAGCATCCGGAGCAGTTCGGACATACCGACTGCCATCCAACCATTACCGCGTCCCCAGCAGAAGGGAGCTGTTGGTGCGTGATAGAACAGTCCTGAAGTTTGCTGTATTGAATCCAGGTAAAGCACCATTTCGCGAGCTGCTCTGTCTATATATTTACGGTCGTTCGTTACCCGATAGGCCTGCGCCTGGATAGTGGTGATCATATACATATCGTCCAGCCAAAAACGAGTTTGCCAGGAATAACCTTTGTCGGCCCATTCCTTTTGTTCCGGTTGGCAGATATCGGCATCTTTGAAGTCTCCATACATACTACTTTGACGTTCTTCGCCTTCTTTTAGTTTCCAGTTGGCTGGTAATTCCCATTGAGAGTCGGCATACATCATGCCTAATGTTTTATAGCGCTCTTCTCCTGTTTGCAGGTAGAGTTCCAGCGGCACGGCTCCGAAGACATTATTGTCTACATGATTCGGCTTCGGCTGCAAGTAAGCCTCGTTGGTGAATAAGGGCTCGAAACGGGCTTTCAGACGTTCTGTCAATTCCTTGTTATCTGTTTCCTGAGCAAACCAAAGTCCTCCCAACCAAGTGCATACATCCGGATAGGTGATTTGTGTTCTTGGTTCGTTCACTCGTAAGGGGCTGCCATATTGCGAATGCCCTTGCTCCAGAAACCGATTCGTAATTTTATTCCCGATTTCTATAGGGTTGGCTTCTTGTGGGAGGTTGTCAAAGTACCCGTTCTCTTTAGGAGTACAAGATGACAGCATCAACGCAGCTAATGCTGCTGTGAATAGTTTACTTTTCATATTTTCTTGTATTTTTTATATTGTTAGTTCGGATAATATTTCTCGGGTGTCATGAATGCAGGTACATAAGGTTCCATCCAGAATGCAGAGGTACGCTTGTATTTCAATTCGGTATTCGGATACCAGTTGGCCCAGGATGCCGGATGCGTATCGGCAACAGGAGACTGTACGCTTTCGCCATACCCGTTCACAGTGGTAACGGTATATTCATAGACTGTAAACGAACCGGCATCAAGAGTCGGATTGTCTAACTTACCGGGGAATCGGCATGCTTTGATGACTCCGGTTGTTTTCATGTCTGTATACTGATTAGCTTTACCTTCAAATATAAGTGCGAAATCTTTATCACCGGCCTTTCTCCGGTATATACGATATTTCTGTGCACCTAATACTTTTCCCCATGATAAGTCTACCTTCCCCTTGCCTAAATTCAGGTGCAGACCTTCCGGGTAATGTGGTGCTTGGTTAGTGGTATAAACCGGATACTCTTGGGCAAAGACGGCCGTATGTTTTCCATTTACGGACAGAGCTCGTACATGTATCTTCCCGGCAGGTTGCGGAGCAAGTTTGTATATTGACCGGGTGGTTGTGCCTACCTCCGTCCATGTTTGCCCATTGTCCCGTGATGTTTCTATTTTTACCTTTTTGGCTGATGCAGGTATATCCAGATAAATAAGGGTACCATTAGGAGTATATTCTGTGTCGATAATATCTGTTTGCATTGGAATTGCTTCACGTGCAAACTCTATGTTATGCTCTCCTGCGGGTAAAGAGATATTGCTTGTTCCCTGTTGTGCGATACCGTCGATATATAATTTTCCGCCGGACATTCCTTTTAGGGTTAACCTAGCTTTTCCATCACTCTTATAGCGTCCTTTGCAAGTGTTGGCGTTTGTGCGGGTCATGGCAATTGCCGTACCGGCGTCCGACAATTCAATCGAAAAACCATCGGCAGAAAGGAGTGTACCCTTCATTAAAGCAAGTTGCAAGGTTCCATTATCCATCCGGCGGATTACACCGACCTCTCCGGTGAATGATTCCTTTTCGGACTGATGGCTTATTCCTGTTCCATCACGGAAGATAACATCGGTACTGTGAGGAGCTTTGATATACAATATATTAGATGGTGCATTTTTTTGCTCGGGCACAAATTCGTAAATGCTTGTATGGGCCAACAAAGCCGGGTTCACTACTTTCCCATGTAGAACGTTGATATCTCCTTTCTTGTGTGAAACCAATGTCAGTAGCGAACCGTCCGCATCCCGGTAGAAACCTTTGGAATTATTGGTTTCTCCTTTAGTCCAATGATCCGGGCGTGCTTTTTTGCCAAAGAAAACGATTTGTGGAAATTCATCTTCTTTCTGAACGAACCAAGAGAAACGGGCACCTGCTCTCCAGTTCGTTCCGGTCTGGTCGTAGAGTAGGAAGTAGTCTGTACCTACTAGTAGGATGCTGCGTGATAAATATTCCGGCCAGGCAAAACTGTCTTTTCCTTTAGCGGAACGAAGTTCTGCCAGCTGCACTATATCCAGGTCATAAAGTGGAGCCACAAGTTCGTTCATTCCGATGTTACAGAAAGCTCCATTTTTCATTACTCCGAAGTTAGTGATGCCATCCAGGTTATTTTGTACATGGTCGCCTACCACTTCGTTTTCATGCCCCGTATATATTTTACCTTTTGCATAGAAGTAAAGTCCGCCGGAGTTGCCTTGTCCCTGATGCCCCCAACGATAGTTAGGGCCTTTATCCACTTGGTTTAAGTGAATGGACAATTCTTCGTCTGTGTCTACTCCTGCACGCAGAACAATGCCGTGTCCGGTATATTTCGTGCTTCTTAAATGCGGATTGGTTCCCATGTTATGGGTAGGGTATTGTTTCTGATGGACATCCCCCCAATTGGTGTGTGTATCTTTGGTTTCAACACCCGGACCCATCTTGCCGGTCCAATATAGATTTTCGGCTAAGAGTGGATCGTAGTATTGCATCCAGTCTGCTAACTGGTAAACGGAGCAATAGCGTGGAACAATCCGTCCCCCTCCGTGAGCACCATGGGGCGGATAACTTCTTTCCATCTTTTCATTGTATTGAATGGGAGCGGTCATCATGTCCAACATCCAGTGTCCCCGTTGCGCCATGTATTTTCCGGCAAAACGATTTTTGCCATCGAACTCTTTTAGTGCGATATTGGTGGCTGAGGTAGGACGTAAGAAAGCCCAATTATAGATACCCAGGCTTTCTACCCAACGTCCGCCTTTGGATTCGAAGGCTTTTACTTCAGGACGTGTATAGAAGATACCGTATATTTCCAGTGTTTTTTCAAAGAAATCCGCCCATTCTTTGGCCATCGGGTGTTCGGGGTAGAGGAAAGACATCTGCCCCGGTACTGCCCAGCCGTCTGCTGCCATATTAGCGGTTCCTGCTAATGAAGTGCGAATGGTATTCATCGCTTCCAGTGTATTGATGTAGGCGGATATGAGCATCAGGCCGTCTACGGTCTTCTTTTGTTCTGTGGTCAGTTGTTTGTAAAGTGCTAGGTAATCTTCTATCCAGCTACCGAAAAGCGGGCGGTGAGAAATGGAATGAATGCCGGGAAATCCATTTAAGCCTGTCATATAATAAGCCATTGGAGAGGTTATTATCTGCTGATAGAATTGTTCGGCAGTGGGTGAGCCTGTTTTCCCTGTAAAGGGAGTATCCGGATGCTTTGCATGTACCGGATACTCCAGAATCCAATCTTTCACCTTATTTAAATTTAATAGCGCATACTGGCGGTGTAATAGCATAGCGTAGCGGAAGCCCATTTCATCCGAATGGTCTGCACCACCCTTGACTGCTATTTCGTCAATGCGTTTATTGAATTTGTCAACTATACCCTGTTTCTTTTCAATCGTGTATAAAGTTATGGCCGTGGACCGGCTGCCGGAATGGAGCGGGTACTTGAAATATAATTTCTGACCGGCATAACGGAAATATACAGATAAATCCGGAGTGGGTTGCCAGATCCCGTATTGCTGATCATCCCAGCGATTATGGTCATATACAAATATGCCTAATTCTCTGGCTGCATCCTGAGTTTCCCAGAAAGAGATTGCCGGAACCTGTTCACGTGTTGAATTTCCTCCGAAGGGTAAGAGGCGATACAACATTTGCTTATCGGGCTCTTCTATCCAGCCCATTCCTGTCCAGTGCGGATCTTCCTGGCTCCAGTTGGTGTATATGGGTTGGTCGATGGGCAAACCTCCGTCTACTGATATTTCCTTTTGTCTGTCCCAGTTGCCATAACGGCGCGTAGGATAGAAGTTATCCCATTCCATATCTATAAACACCTCATCTTGGTTTGATATATTCTCCATTTGTTCGTCGAGGATGACGAAGGGATAACCTTGTATGACTTTTACCTTGGCATAATAAGAAGCTTGGTTATCTAATATATAATGTATTCCACATTCTATAAACAAGTCGCCTAATTCTAAAACAGACGTTTCTATCTTTTTTACGGTGCGCTGTCCGGTGTGCAGCTTGTTATTGCCTATCTTTTGATGATCGTTCAATATGGAGATTATGGGAGCGGGAATTGTGTGCCCCGGATTGATTCCTCCGGCAGGTATTTCCACACCGAAGCTTCCGTCACTAATCAGCCAGGTTGACGCCTGTTTCTGAAGTATAACGGGTGAACTTTGCCGGGAAGCATTGTTTTTCCGAAGATACAATGTATAGTCGAATTCCCCTCCGCTTGGTAGCTCTGCGAAGAAGTTTATAACGGCAGATTTCAGTTTCCCATTTTCAATGACTTTGTTTGATAATTGGAATGGAACAGAACAGTTCTGCTTATTATCGGAAAGGTTAAGCTCCGATTCGGACTGTATTCCTTCCGGAAAGTAAACCGGATAACTTAAAAGGGTGCGGGGCCAGTCGTATATAGATAGGTTTATACAATCTTTCCGGGAGAAATTCAGCGGCTTCTCCCTGGATACGATGGTCTGTTGTGCAAAGCCTGTATTTGCAAAAAATAGTATGAGTAATAATGTAATCACGTGGTTTCTCATGGTCATAAACTTTACCTGAATTTTTTGCAAACTTAGGCGAAAAGCCTTTGACAGACTATGAAAATAGTGTCAAAGGCTTGTATTTTAGACCTGCGACCGATTATTTACCTATATTCTTGATATATTCGGTAGGAGTTTGATTGAATACAGATTTAAAAACCTTACTAAAGTAAGCCGGATCGGAGAAGCCTACTTCATAGGCAACCTCTGCAATGGTCATGCCTCCGGACTGGAATTTTTCCACAGCCATTTTCATCCGGATATTTAAGATCAGTTTGTTGGGTGATAAATCGGATATCGCCTTAATTTTCCGGAAGAATTGTGTACGGCTCATGCCTAATTTATTATATAGAACTTCCATGGATAATTCCGGATCCTGTGCATTTTCTGTAATTAATTCTACCAGTTTTTGCATGAATGGGTCCTCTACTGTGATTTCCTCTACCGGAACTTCTGTCCTCTCTAACTTCTGGCAGAACAAGTCTCTCAGTTTTTCTCTGTTTTTGATGAGGCTTTCTATTTTAGCCAGTAGTATTTGCGCATTGAATGGCTTTAATATATAGTCGTCGGCTAAAGCCTGATACCCATCTTTTACATGCTCTTCCAGGCTTTTTGCTGTTAGCAAGACTACCGGAATATGAGCTAAGGCCATATCATTTTTTATAACCCGGCAGAGTTCCAGTCCGTCCATTACGGGCATCATGATATCACTGATAATCAGATCGGGTATCTGCTCTCTGGCTATATTTATGGCACTTTTTCCTTCAGGAGCTTCCTGCACATTGTAGGTCTTGGATAGTTTGGAAACGATGTATTGGCGCATATCCTCGTCATCTTCTACTACCAGAATCCGCAGGCGGTTATCAGAATCTTCGGGTATTTGCTGGTGATATTCCGGTTCTACGGACAATACACTATTTTTTTCTACTTTCAATGTATGAGTAATTGCCTGGTCAGTATAGATAACATTGGAATTGGCGTAGTGTTCCTTTCCCAGTTGCAGGCGTATGAAGAACGTCGTTCCTTGTCCGGGCGTACTTTCCAGCCATATCTTGCCGAAATGCAGTTTAACCACGTATTGCACCAGATTAAGTCCGATGCCACTGCCGAACATTCCACCTTTGTTGCCATTTCCTATCTGAAAGAAAGGATCGAAAACTTTGCTTTGGTTTTCAGGAGATATACCTTCCCCGAAGTCTTTTACGGAAAGAACAACGCTGTTTTCCTCCATATTGGATTCTAGCTGGATCTTTCCACCTCTGGAAGAATGCTTTATTGCATTTGAGAGCAGATTAAACATTACTTTACTCATCAGGTCTACATCTACCCACAAATTGTTTCCATAATAGTTGTTGGAGTACGAAATGGTAAGTTCGTGCTTGTTCAGCAATTCGGAGAAACTGTCAATCTGTTCAGTAATAAATACAGGTACATTCAGGCAGCTTAGTTTCAGTTGCATGGCTCCATGTTCTAATTTGCGGAAATCCATCAACTGGTTCACCAGAAGCAGCAGGCGGTTTGCGTTCTTTTGTATCTGTTTCATCGGATATTTTAAACCCGAAGGAAGCTGTTCATCGTTGATGATATCGTCTACCGGACCGGTTATCAATGTGAGCGGTGTCCGGAGTTCGTGAGAGAAATTAGTGAATAACTCAATCCTCATCTGGTAGTTCTTCTCGATATTCTCTTTTTCTATCTGTTCGATTTGGCGTTTGTACTTGGCTGTTTTCTTTTCATAAAAATAGCGTGCTAATACTGCCAGAAAGACGATGATGAATAAGATATAGAGGGCCTTTGCCCACCAGGTGGCCCAGAATGCAGGATGTACCGATATGATAATGGTTGTTTCTACCGTGCTCCAGATTCCTTCGTTATTGCATGCCTTAATACTGAAAATATACTTACCTGCCGGAAGGTTAGAGTATATTACTTCATTATTTTCAATATAATGCCACTCTTTATCCAGGCCTTTTAACTGATAAGCATATTTATATCCCTTGGGGGAGATGAAGTCGAGCGCAGAGTATTTGATTCGTATAGATGAGTTATCATACGGCAGATCAACCTTGTTTCCTTCATTGAAGTTATTGATTTCAATATGGCCGGGTGCATTTTTAGAATTTAGTGACTCCACCAGGGATATCTGTACCAAAGGTGCCGTCTTTCTGTCATGAGACAAACGTGTCGGGTCCAGTTCCGCCAGTCCGTTGTTACCGCCTATATAGATGTGTCCGTTGCTGGCTTGCAACAGTGACTTGTGCGAAACTTCATTCAAAGGAAAGCCGTTGCCACGCGTAAAATTTACGATGATTCCATCCGGTTTGATCTGTGACAATCCGTTGATGGCAGATACCCATATATCCTTGCTGGTACGATCTTCCAGGATGGCACAAATGGAATTGTGTACTAATCCGTTATCTTTATTATAATGATGTATTTCCTGTTTTTCCAGATTACATTTATATAATCCATTGTCATAAGTACCGATCCAGATGTTCTTGGCGTGATCCTCGTAGAGTACACTTATATTCTTGTCATTCAGTTCTTCGAATGTGGTTCGTTCACCTTTAAAATAGTGTTCGGGATTTTCAGGTTGATGCCTGAATATCCATAAACCATTGGTACGAACTCCCACTATCATGTCATCTTCATGTCGCAGAATATCCTGTGTCAACATATACCGGGTAGTGGCATTATAGTTGGTCGATAGATTCCGATCCAGCTTTTGCGTATTCTCATCCCAGTAAGACAAGTCATCTTCTGCTATCCATAGGCGATTTTCTGCATCTCTTGCCATTGCACGGATTTGTTCTTCACCACTCATTGGGGCGATCACTTTGGTTATGGAACGGGTTTTCAAGTTGAGTGAATAAACTCCCATATTTAAAAAATAGAGATAGAGCTCGTCTGGTGAATTCCGGTAAACATAGTATAAGTCCGTATCGTGTTTGGGAGAATTACCTCCGGATATATTTACTTCTTCTATATGCTTCGGATTGTTTACATCCATGGCTATAAGCCCCTTGCTATGTCCAATCCATAATTTACCTTGTGATTCGGATAATGAACCTACTACTTGGATTCCGGTGGCCTGCTGAGGGGAGGATATTAAAGAATGATGAGTAAAAGTAAACAGCTTGGGATGATAATAAATGGCTCCCTGACCGAAAGTTCCTATCCATAATGCTCCTTGATTATCCTTATAGACTGTCATTAGGCGGTCGCTTATAGCAAGGTGTTGATCAACTTTGGTATAAAAGAAAGAGTGCTTAATATCATAAGCCACCAGTCCGCGGTCGGTTGCAAGCAGCAAGGTGGAATCATTATATTCTGTGATGTCATGAATGTAATTACTTTCTATCGGAACATCCGGATGAACCGTGTATGAGATAGGCTTGATTTCTTCTTCTTTAGGAAAATATTGATAGAAATTCTTTAGCTCTTCTCCCAGCCAGATGCGTCCTTTGCTATCTGTAAATCCTTTCATTAAGGAGAAACGCTTTTCATTTTTGTGTAATATCTTGTAACGCTCGGTCCTTACGTCATAAAGTGCCAGCCCCTGATTCACCACATCCAGCAACAGGGCATACGGGCTCGCGGCAGCCATCATGTGAATATAGGTATCACGCATATCTTTCACATATGAACACGTTCCGTCGCTTTTGAAAACATATAATCCTTGTTTGGTAGCTACCCAGATGTTTTTCTTGGGATCTTCGTGCAGGCCTACAACCACGGACGAGGGAAATTCTTTCCCCGCATACCGTTCCTGTAAATCGATAAACTTTTCCTGCATGGGATCGAAGAGAACGATTCCGCTGAAGGTACCGATCCAGAAGAGACCGTCCGATAGTTGCGTAATACTCACTATATCGTTAGGCTGCTTGACTTCTTTGCCTGGCAGGTGATAATAGTTCTTTATTTCGTAACCGTCTAATCGGTTTAACCCATTTTTGGTACCAATCCAAATGTAACCTTTATCGTCCTGGCAGATAGCTTTTACAGTGCTGTTTGATAATCCATCCTTTACAGAATAGCTATTCAGCGTGATGTTCTGTGCCGATGCGCTAATATACCCTAATGAGAGTATGGACAAGATAAATAGATGCTTTGTGATATTCTGCATTATCTTCGGAAACATAAAATTCAAGTTATAAATTGAGCCCCTAAAGATAATGCAAAACATGCAATTCATACAAGCATAAACGCTTTTTATATGGTTATTTACGGAATACATTCCAATTCCCTTTCATGTCTATTTGAATGGTGATTTCTTCCTTGTTGTTTTTTATTTGAACGGTGCTGCATCCATCCAGAGTTCGTGTAGATAAAGACTGTACGATATCAACGGCCTTTTTCTTTATGCTGTAGGGCACGATTACGGTAACAAATGTCAAAGGCTCGAATGGAGTAACACGTTGCTTGGAGAAGACTGTGGTGGGCTGTATTGTATATTCTTGTTTCTGAAATCCGTAACTGCAGTCGGGTTGCTTTTCAAAATAGACTAGTAATTGCCTTTTCTCTATTTCGTTACCGGATGCGTCTTTCCACGGTTGACCTGCGTTTGGGGTATCCCTATATATTTTTTTCCCTCCGTGAGTACTGAACCAGTTTTCACCCCGTTCATCCATTTGATACAACTGCCAGATACTACCTGCCGTATATCCTTCGGTATCTTCTCCGGGAATCAGATGATCCTGTAATATCAGAATACCTTCAGCTGTCAATACCATGCGTCGTTGCAGGGTGGAACCATCGACACAGTGATTATCCAGAATCACTTCAGCGTATGAGTCTTTATCTTTATTCACAACTTTGGCTGTCCGCACGATATTGGGATTGAACAGCACACCTACTTCTTCATGTACATAGTCTTCTACCGGTTTTCTGATCTTGTTGTAGGCTCTAATCTTGAAACTCATGGGAGACTTGATTCTGCCGTCAGTCGTGTAATGTTTCCAGTCGCAACCAATGTATCGGTACTCATTCAGACTGAAATCTGCCGCCACTTTCAGATTAATAAAATGAATGCCGTTATCTTTCAAAGTAATACGTATCATCTTTCCACCTTTCTCATTGTCTGCAAGTTCTACACCGTCTCCCCATGCATCCAATGTGTTGCAATCATGCAGAATCTTTTCTCCGGCCTTACCTCGTAACCGAACCTTATCAATGCAGATCACTTCGCCCGGCTGTCCATTCTGAAAACGGAAAGTGATGTTTTGAAATCCCCTCATTTGCGGATCACTTTTTGATATATGTGTGGTTGAGCTGAAGTCAATCCAGTCTGTAAACCAACGGTTGGTCAGCCAGCGGTTGGAGCCTTCACCGAAAGGGAAACCATTGCTTTTTTCTTTCATCAGGATCACGGTGTTGCCATGACGCATATCCGTAGCATGACGTTGCACGCCGTGAAAGTGCGGGCAACAGTCGGTTTCAAAATAATTGATGGTTCCGCGCAGATTCGGATGTTTGTGAGAACCTTCGGCATAAAGATCACTCATGACAAAAGGAGTACCCGGAACGTGTGAAGCCGTTAGCAATAACTGGTCCGGTATACCACCTTGTCCTTCCCGGTTGGTGCGTGTTGTCACCATGCCACCCCAATCCGGGATAGAAGTCTTTGGAATAAATGGCGGTAACAGGGTTATTTCCGCAATCGAGGCCCATTCACAGGCATCCCGTAGAAACCAGCCTCGTTTAGTATATTTTTCGGGTAAATTAGGAAGTCCTGTTTTATATAATTTGCGGGCAGCTTCCTGATAGGTTGCATTACCAGTCAAGCGAGCCATCTTTTCAAAGACTACGATCCATTCAAAATAGGCAAAGAAGAAGTCATCTCCATATTCCGGCATGTAACCGCTGGGAGCTTGCTGATGAAGATAGCGTGAAAACCATTGTTCTATTTCGGGAGTCTGTAGCAATTCGACCCGTCCACTTTCTTGTGCGATGGTGATAATGTCATTTAAGTGGATGGCTGAATATAAAGTAGCGGTTTCGTCTACATCCTTATTGGCATACCAGAAATTCCACATAGTATCTGTATAGGCTTTCCACTGGTTTGCATTGGGAGCATCCGGAAACAAGTTATACATTCTGGTGAAGCCTAAAGCACGTTCCTGTCCCTGATTATGATCGGTGATGAAATGAGGCTCGAAGTGCAGGTCGGCAAAACGGATCACAATTTCCCGGGCTTCGTTTCCTTTCAGGCGTCTTTCTTTTTTAAGTAATTTGTAGGTGGCTGCCACGTTGCGGGTAGAGAAGAAATCATCTCGTCCCCGCATCAGTTGTTCGTCCTTTTCCCAGGCGGTGACGGCATACCGGAAAATCTCTTCGGACATGTTCAGAAATCGTTTCTGTCCGGTAGCTTCATAGAAAGTACCGGCAGCGCTCATCAGGTGGGTGGTCCAACGGACATTGCGGTTTTGAATTTCCTTCTGGATGCGTTCTTTACTGTATGGGTAGGTCTGGTTGTCAAAGGCTTCGACGGCTATGGACAACGGATCTTTGTCTATTGCTGGATACAGGTTTCCATACACTGAAATAATTCCCCAAAGGCAAAGAAAAATGGAGGCAGACAATTTCTGTATCATATTGGATTTCTTTTGATAGAGTTTATTAATAAGAGAGTGGGCAAACCGGATTTTCCGGCTTGCCCAACATACATATACTCTCTTTGTTCTATGACAGAATTTTAATATTCGGGATTTTGCCACATGATTGTTCCGTCACCATAGGCATTGATTTCAGATTGTGGAATCGGTGCCAGCAGATTACGTTTTTCCATTACATACATCGGTGTTTGGGTAGCTGTGTTGAAACCTTCGTTTTTGAGAGAGAAGTGTTTCTCCATTGCTTCTTCGGCAAGCCCCCAACGAATCAGGTCGGGCCAACGAAGTCCTTCGTAACAGAACTCGATAAAACGTTCGTGAACGATGTAATCGAATGTAGCTTGCTTGCTGTTCAGTCTGGTAGCATCAATGGCTTCCAGACCGGCTCTTTTGCGCACTTCGTTAATGATGGATAAGATTGTAGTGATATTCTCTGCATAGCCCACTTCATTCAGAGCTTCGGCATACATCAGTTTGACATCCGTGTAACGCAGAATAGAGATGTTATTACCCCATTCGTCATAAGAACCGGGTTTCGTCTGCGTTGCTTTCAGGAACTTACGGGCTGTGTAAGTGTCAGCATGCTGGTAATCTTTATCGTAATAAAGGTTATTCACCATGGTAGCGGCCCGGCGGATATCGCCTTCTTCGTAAACACCTTCACCCCAGATGGACTCGGAAACCTGGGCGGTACCGGAAGGACCTTTGAACGTTACATTATGAAGGAACGGAGCATCCTTTTCAAGATTGATACTGGAAGCGAGCAACATACTGTTGAACGTTTGGCTGATACCCAAAGCTTTACCGGTGGAACCGCCCATGTATTGCACTTCCCAGACACGTTCGGATGTGTTGTCGAATTTATCATCGAAACAATCTTCATAGTTGTCGGCCATTTTATATAAAGCGGGTTCTTTGGCAATTATCAGCTTCAACCATTCTACTGCCTTTGCAGGATTATGCATATACAGGTAAGTACGTCCCAGCATACCGGCCATTGCATATTTGGTGATACGTCCCACTTCTGTGCCGCTTCTTTTTTCGGGAAGCAGGTCATAAGCCAGTTCGAAGTCCTTGATTGCTTGCTGGTAAGTCTCTTCCTGTGAAGAACGTTTCACTTTACGCAATTCGGCCAATGAAAGGTCCGTAGTGATAAGTGGAGAACCTCCCCAACACCAGGCGAATTGCAGATAGGCTAGTCCGCGCATGGCATAAGCCTCGCCTTTGATATGATTTTTCTGATCTTCATCAGAGAAGTCTACCCGGTCGATGTTGTCCAATATCTTATTGCTGCGTGATACCAGTACCCAGAGCGATTTCCATGCGGTTTCCCAGGTCTTTTCGGTAGAAGTATCCGTGAAGCGGGTGATGTTATTGTTCATGTTTTTAATAGCGTCTTCCCTCAATACGATTGCTTCCAGATAGTTACGATTATAGACAGTCTGTAGTTGTGAGTAAACTCCGGCAATGGAGGCTTCACAATCAGCAGGAGTCTTGTATAAGCTCTGGTCTGTGTAAATAGACGGTTGGTTGACGTCCAGATAGCTGTCGCAGGAGGATAGCCCCCACAAACAACATACGGCTACTATTTTAGTTATTATTTTCATGATCGTTACTGATTAAAAGGTTACGTTTACACCAAATATATATTTTCTTGACAGCGGATAAGTATTGTAATCTGCACCTCTGAGCATCGGATTGGTACTATAGCTATTGGTATCCGGGTTGCCGACATAATCGGTAAAGGTATGCAGGTTTTCTACTGTTCCGTAAATTTTGGCTGCTTTGATTCCCAGGGCATTCAGCCATTTCTTGGGCATATTGTAGGCCAGGCTGACATTCTGAATACGTAAGAAGGTTGCGTCAAAGATTTCCAAATCTGTTCTGTGTAATTGTCCGTCCTGCTCGGAGTTGTCACCCAAACCGTAAGGAGTCGGTGTTTTCCCATCCCATGACATATCTACACCCAGTTCAGTAGGAATGGGGTTGCCGTTCGGATAATCTTCTTTGTAGCAGTGCAACCATCTTCTCAGTGTGTTGTTGGCACCATATTTACCACCGGTATCCAGGTTACGGGCACCAATCCAAAGTACATTACCGCCAATCTGTCCGCGCAGGAATATGCTCAACTCGAAGTCCTTATAAGTAAATCTGTTGGTGAAACCGAACATCACGTCAGGTTCATTTGAACCGTAAGCTACTCTGTCGTCATTGTCGATAGAACCACTTTCGTCAACGTCTACGTATTTCACGTTACCGGGTCTCTGCTTTTTACCTTTTACGGTAGGAACCAATGGTTTGTTGGGATTATAACGCCCGTCAGCGCCTACTTCGAAGTCAGCTTCCGTTAGCAGACCGTCTGTGAGGTAAGTATAGAATTGAGAAATAGGACCTCCTACTTTTGTGATGAACTGTGCGTTCCATGCATCGGTGATGATTTCATCGTTTCCACCTAAATCCAGTACCTTGTTCTTGTTTCCGGAAAGGTTTAGTGTGCTTGACCATTTGAATGATCTTGTATTGATATTGGTTGTTGTCAGGTCAATTTCCCAACCACGGTTCTCAATGGAAGCCAGATTTGTGCGCATACTGTTGAAGCCGGTAGCGGCGGGGAGCTGCAAATTATACAGCAAGTCGTCCGTGCGGTTAATGTAATAGTCTACGTTCAACTGTATGCGGTTTTTGAATAGGGAGAGGTCGAAACCAAAGTCGAATGCTTTGGTCGTTTCCCATTTCAAATCTGAGTTGGCATAGTTAGTCGGATAGATGGCTATTTGTGAAGTATTTCCGTAAGCGACATTTCCGGTAGTGAAAGTAGAAACATAGTCACTGTAGCCGATACGATCGTTACCGGACATACCCCAGGAAGCACGGAGCTTTAACAGAGAGATGAACTCTACATCTTTCATAAATTCTTCACTGTTGATTTTCCATCCGGCGGATACGGAGGGGAAAGTAGCCCAGCGATTGGAAGGACCGAAACGGGAAGAACCGTCACGACGCATGGATGCAGATACTAAGTATTTATCATCATAATTGTAGCTTAAACGACCGAAAAGAGAAGCTGTGCGAACGATGTTCTTCAGGGTACTGGCCTGACTTGGAGTGGCACCTTGGTTCAAGGTCGGAACGTTATCCAACGGGAAGTCGGTAGCTTTCATATCGGCAGTATAGATGCTGCGGTTTTCTATACTTTGTCCTAACAATACATTCATCTGATGTTTTTTCCAGAGAGTAAAGTCATAGCTCAGTGTATTCTGCCATCCGGTACGACTGCCGGAGATCACTTTGCTTGAAGCAGTAGCGCTCTTGACAGACATTTTCTGCACGTCGAGCGGGAGGAAATATTCATCGATGCGGTTTTCAGAACTATAGTTGAACATAGACTTGAACGTCAGTCCTTTGATGATATTCGCCTCCACCCATGATGCAACATCGAAGTTCTTGATATTTCTGCTGTCGGTAACTTGTCTGAGGCGTTCGTATGGGTTAACGTCATCCTTTCTGAATTTGCTGAAGCCTAACGAGCGGGTACCTTCGTTGATACCGATAGTAGGAATCATGGTCAGGGCAGTCATGATGACTTTATCCTTACCTTCAGATTCACCTCTGTCTTGTGAGGAAATGGTAGGAGCAAAATTCACACCGGCTTTGATGTGCTTGTTAATGTTCATGGAAGCGTTGATACGGAAGTTGAAACGTTCGTATCCGGTATGTTTTACGATACCTTCCTGGTTCAGGTATCCGGCAGAGGCATAGATAGAATATTTGTCGCCTTTGCTGGAAACCGATACCTGGTGACTGTGGGTGAAAGCGGTCTGGAGAATGGCGTCAATCCAATCTGTCTGAGGAAGGTCGGAACGCAATGTCCAGTCGGCTGTGTCGGAATTAGGGTTCAACAACCAGTCCGGGTTTACGCGGTCACCGCTCGGACGGTCTTTATTGGGGGTATCCAGTGTATTGTTGCCGTCTTTTTGCAGCCACATCGCATTTTTCAGATACAGGTTGTATGCCATCCATTCTTTAGGAGACATCATTTCGGGCAGGCCCACGGCGTTCTGGAAACCTAAGTATGATTCCCATTTAACGACGGGAGCACCTTTCTGAGCCTGTTTGGTCTCAATCAGGATTACACCGGCAGAACCGCGTGCACCATAGATAGAAGTGGCTGCCGCATCTTTCAATACTTGGATAGATGCTACGTCGGAAGGGTTCACATTGCTCATATTTTCGGTGATGACTCCATCCACTACAATGAGGGGATTGGAAGAACCGTTGATAGAGCTGACACCACGTACGGTAATCTGCATTTCTTCACCCGGAATACCACTGCTGGTCTGAGTTTGCACACCGGCCAACTGACCGGAGAGGGCGTCACTCAGATTTGTGACCGGACGTCCTTCAATGGCTTCGGAGGTCATCTTGGATACGGAAGTCGTCAGATTACTTTTCTTTACGGAGCCGTACCCCACTACCACTACCTCGTCCAATGACTGAGAATCTTCTTCTAATGTTACTTTCAAATTTGTACTCCCGTTGAGGGCTACTGTTTTGTCTTTGTAGCCAATGAAAGAGATGGTTACTGTGGCCTTGTTGCTTTTTACATTTAAGGTAAAGTTTCCGTCAATGTCGCTGATTGTACCGTTTCCCGGTACACCTTTTTCTACGATGTTGGCACCGATAATGGCTTCACCCGACGGGTCTGTTACAACACCGGTAACTTTTACTTGTGCCCAAGTAAAATTACAGAAGCATAGAAGGAGTAAAGTCACCCAAAGTCGGGATTTTCCTTCCACACGTTTTGAGAGTGTGATTTTGTTTTCCATAAATTAAATTTTTTAGATACTATTAATTTCTTTAAATATGCATAAAGCAAGTTTGTTTTTCATTCGCAAAAGTAGCCGATGGGCTAGGAAGGGATATGGAAAATCGTTTCAAAACCTATAAAAAAGGTCTCAAACGACCGTTTTTTTCAGCTTTGGTACGTTATTCCAATTCCCAGCTTTTTGTACCTTCCGGGGTGTGGAACAGGAGTACGTTACTATTGGCTTTTTGCTCCATATACTTGCTTTGAGATATGTATTCGGTATTCAGTTTTACAGGATTTCCATTCAGTTTATACTGTCCGTTATAGGCTGTTTCAGGGGAAAAGAATGTCAGTTCCAGTGTGTGTCCCTGTAGGTTGGTATATGAAATTCCCGGAGTTTCACTCGTTTCATAGTCACCGGAACAGTTAAACTTTACCTTTTCGCGAATATCATTGGCTAAATTCTCCAGTTCAGCTTTCATATCTCTTCGGGCATCTTTGTATTGTTCGGTGATTTCAGTCGTTTCCAATACCCAGGAGCCTCTGCGACGCTTCTTGTCTTTAAGAATGAGAACATCGTGTGCTTTTATATCATACTTGCCGCCGGAAATTTCAAAAGCCCATTCTTCCGGAGTAGCGAAAGCGAACATCATGGAACCTGTGTGACACAATATCCATTGCAATCCGTTGATCTTCTTCACCATTCTCTTTTTTATGCCTTTGCGGCTGAATGGTACGTACATCTGATAGAAATGGGGGATATTCATATAGTTTTCTGTAACATTATATACGCCAATGGCACTTTTTTCGTATCCGAAGACACGGTGATAAGGATTCTCCCCATACCCCAGCTTGTTGGAGTGTGTCTGATAAATCTGAGGGCGTTCGGGGTTATCGTGGCACACACTGAATACGGATGCTTCCGAATTATCCGATTGCCAGACAAGATGTATGTTCTTAGTCTCTTTAAATGCGTAGGTGTATTGGAAATCTTTCAGTTTATCAGGAAAAGCTTCCACTGTCTGGGTGGATAAACCGTAATTCGGACTTTGATAAGTGTAGCGGCAATAGTAATGCTTGCTGTCTATCCGTAAAGCTTTGAAATCGTAAGGATAACTTTTCGAGTTATTCAGAGCTTGTAGGAAAGGGAGTGGTTTTACAGTACGTTCGTAGGCCAGCCAGAAGTTGAAACAGCCGAAATTGTCTCTGTTTGCAGCTTCACGGAGGATGATACGCTCATCGGGGCTACCGTAGAATAACCAGGTTAGCTGAACGATCTGTACGCCGGTGCTCAAATTACCTGTATATAAGTTCTTCCAACCTTTACAACGGGGAGGGTTGGCACAATACAGGCCTTGATTCCAGGGTAACAGCAATTGTGCCACAATATGGTGGTAAGCTGCTAAAGCACTTTTACGTATCTCTTCATTTTTAGAGAACTCGGCAAGCATCCTGATATATTGAAGATTGGTTCCCAGATAGGTAAAAGCATCTGCTTCAGGACAGTTATGAGTGATGAATTGCTTTAATGTATGTACGATTCTGTCATGCAGAAATTCTTTTAGCTGGACAGAGGTTTTGCCGTCGGCATCTGTAAAGTCAGGCCATTCTTCGGCGCAGAGCAATCCGCTGGTCTGATGCATGAGTTTCATATTCAGCGTACCGTTATCTCTGGTATATTTACCTATTTCCATAAAGGCTTTAATCTTTTCTCGCAGCGAATCCGGCATTTTTTCTTTGGTGAGCATGTAGCCGTGCATGGTGGCATGGGCAAAGAAATCCATATCGGAACCGGAGTTATAGAACGCTTTCACATGTTCCAACTGGTATTGATACATTTCGGTTAGTTTTTCTATGGCTTTTTCCTTTTCATAGTCACGCCATAAGCGGGCGAAGTAGAAAGGCGACACATATTTTATATTACCGTTGGCCACCGGTTGGGTCTGTAACATCTGGTCGATGAGTGAATGACTGCGTTCTTCATAAGTAGAACCGTGCATATAGGCTATTTGGGCATTTACGGTACTTGCAAAAAGAAGTCCAGCCAACAGAAAAATAAAGTGGTGATAAGATAGAGTTTTCATGTATTTCTGTATTTAGAGGACAAATGTAAATGCGAATCCTTTTTAGAGGTATGAAAATCGTCTTCTATTTTAGTAAAATCATCTCTTTCTCGTCTTCTTTTGTTTGCTTATGGGAAAATCAGTACCTTTGTACCCTAAAATAGAGGAAATAGGTATTATGACAGGACAAAAGGCACCCACAGCGTTGGGAACAGAACAGATTGGAAAGCTACTGATGCAATATGCCGTACCGGCAATTATCGCTATGACGGCATCTTCTTTATATAATATGGTGGATAGCATTTTTATTGGTCACGGAGTAGGCACAATGGCTATTTCGGGACTGGCGCTAACTTTTCCCCTGATGAATCTTGCTGCTGCGTTCGGCTCGTTGGTAGGAGTTGGGGCTTCCACATTGGTATCGGTTAAACTGGGACAAAAAGATTATGATACAGCCCAGCGTATTTTGGGTAATGTACTGGTGCTGAACATCGTGCTGGGATTGGCATTTACGGTCGTTACGATGATATTCCTCGATCCCATCCTTTACTTCTTTGGGGGTAGTGACGAAACAGTGAAGTACGCCCGCGAATACATGCAGATTATTTTGCTGGGCAATGTTGTCACCCATCTTTATCTTGGTTTAAATGCTGTTCTACGCTCTTCCGGACATCCGCAAAAGGCAATGTACGCCACTATCGCTACAGTAGCCATCAATACGATACTTGACCCTTTGTTTATTTACGGTTTCGGCTGGGGGATTCGTGGAGCTGCCATTGCTACTATCATAGCACAGGTTATTTCACTGTTGTGGCAATTCAAGATATTCAGCAACAAAGACGAACTGCTGCATTTCCATCGCGGCATATTCCGCCTGCGCCGTAAGATTGTGATGGATTCGCTTGCTATCGGTATGTCTCCTTTCCTGATGAATCTGGCAGCATGTTTTATTGTAATTGTCATTAATCAGGGGTTGAAGCGCTATGGCGGAGACTTGTCTATCGGTGCATTCGGTATTGTCAACCGCCTGGTATTTATATTCGTAATGATCGTGATGGGATTGAATCAGGGCATGCAGCCTATTGCCGGATATAACTTTGGTGCGCAGCAATATGCACGTGTTTCCCGGGTGCTGAAACTGACTATAATTTTTGCTACGGTTGTCACCACATCAGGTTTCCTGATGGGGATGATTATACCCGATCTGGTGGTTTCCATATTTACTTCTGACGAAGAATTGATAGCTATTTCGGCACGTGGACTGCGTATTGTAGTGATGTTTTTCCCGATAATCGGTTTCCAGATGGTGACGTCGAATTTCTTCCAGAGTATCGGGATGGCGAGCAAGGCTATCTTCTTGTCTCTTACCCGCCAGATGCTTTTCTTGCTTCCGGCACTGATAATTCTACCTCGTTTCTTCGGTGTGGCCGGTGTTTGGTATAGTATGCCCGTTTCCGATTTACTTGCCAGTTTGGTGGCGATGGTGATGTTGGTTAGCCAGTTCCGTAAATTTAAAAGAGGCGAAGGATAGTGTGAAAAACATGCGGTTTGTGGTAAAGTTAGTTATGACAAAAAAATTAGTATAGATTATTTTTTTGTTTCTTTCCTATAAATCCTTACTTTTGCTATTAGTAAACCAATATTTAGATTGAAGCTATGAATAAGAAATTCGTTGTGAACATCGGTCGCCAATTGGGAAGTGGCGGAAAGGAGATAGGGGAGAAGTTGGCAGCCCGTTTGGGTATCGATTTCTATGACAAGGAGTTAATAACTCTGGCTTCCAAGGAGAGCGGTCTATGCCGTGAGTTCTTTGAGAAAGCCGATGAGCGTGCTTCGCAAGGGATTATCGGCGGACTCTTCGGCATGCGTTTCCCTTTTGTGGGAGATGGTGCTTTACCAACCCAGAATTGCCTCAGTAACGATGCACTTTTCAAGGTGCAGAGCGATGTAATCCGCCAGTTGGCAGCAGAGAAATCCTGCCTTTTTGTAGGCCGTTGTGCTGATTATATACTGCGTGATCATCCTCGTTGTGCCAATATCTTTATTTCCGCTTCGCATGAAGCACGCGTTGCCCGCTTGTGCGCTTCACATCATGTTTCAGAAGAAGAAGCCGAAAATATGATGAATAAGGCTGATAAAAAACGTTCGGAATATTATAACTATTATAGCTACAAGACCTGGGGAGCTGCGGCAACCTATCATCTGTGCATTGATTCTTCCGTGCTGGGGATTGAAAAGACTATCGATTTTATAGAAGATTTTGTGAAACTTAAAATAAAGTGAAACAGAACAATTTCTAACCCGGATCATACCTTCTCCGTATCAAGCCCGTACCAACTCCATACCAAGTCCAAGTGTATAGACACGGAGCAAGTACGGAGAAAATATGGTTTTGGTAATATGAAGGGGAAAAACAAAACAAAAAAAAGAGAGACTACAATTGCGTAATCTCTCTTTTATTTATATATCATCTGACATTACATCATTGTCAGCAATATCATCTGGCCTGCCAGAATACGCAGGAACATTGTTAACGGATAAACAGTAGAGTAACCTACTGCCGGAGCATCATTGCCGGATGCCTGGTTAGCATAAGCTAATGCAGGAGGGTCTGTGTTACTACCGGCAATTAATCCCATCAGGGTGAAGTAATTTACTTTGCAGTAGAAGCGGGCAATCATACCGATAATCAGCAAAGGAATAACAGTGATCAGGAAACCATAGCCTACATACAGCAAACCGGAGCCTTCTACCACTGTTTCTACAAAGTGGGCGCCGGCTTCGATACCTACGCTGGCAAGGAAGAGTACGATACCGATTTCACGCAGCATCAGGTTGGCACTCATGGTTGTATAAGTCACCAGTTTCAGCTTATGACCAAAGCGGCCGATAAGAATAGCCACTACCAGCGGACCACCTGCCAGACCGAGTTTGACCGGAGTGGGTATGCCCGGGAAAGCGATAGGAAGACTACCCAACAGGATACCAAGGAAGATACCTACGAAAATAGTCACAATATTAGGCGTATCCAGACGTTTCAGTTGATTACCCAGTACTCCTGCAACACGCTCTACGGCATCTTGTTGGCCAACGACCATTACACGGTCACCTACCTGTAGTATCAGGTTCGGATCAGCAAACAAATCCATACCGGAACGGTTGATACGGGTTACGTTTACTCCGTACATACTACGGAAATGGAGGCTACCTAATTTTTTACCATTGATTTCGGATTTTGTCACCAATATACGGCGTGAAACCATCGGCATGTCTTGTTTTTCCCAGTCCACCTGAATTTCTTTACCGATGAAAGCGGTTACTGCTTCAGCGTCTTCTTCGGAACATACAATAAATACCTGGTCGCCAATATGGAATTCAGTGTCTTGGTTAGGGATGCTGACGTGTCCCTCGTGACGGATGCGTGAGCATACAAAGGGACGTCCCATAAACTCCTTGATCTGGATGAGCTTTTTTCCGTCGATAGATTCGTTGCGGACTTCCAGGTGCAACATGTGGGGCATGTGCTTCATATCGGAAGTCTGAACGGCCAGTTCTTCTTCTTCTTTTTTCAGGTTCACCCGGCAGATGTAGCGGACGGCAATGATAGAACCGATGATGCCGACAACACCAAGAGGGTAAGCGCAAGCATATCCCAGTGCGATAGGATCACCTGTGTAGCTTAACTGATTCAAGGCTTCCTGTGCGGCACCCAAACCCGGAGTATTGGTGACAGCACCATATAGGATACCTACCATCATGGGAAGATCGATTCCCCCGTCGATGAAATAAATACCCAGAGCTACTGCTATATTCAGTACCACAATGCCTACTGCAAGCATGTTCAGGGTCATTCCACCTTTTTTAAAAGAAGAAAAGAATGACGGTCCTACTTGCAGACCGATACAGAATACAAATAAAATTAACCCGAATTCGCGGATGAAGTGCAAAATGTGTGTCTCACCCGTAAAACCGAAATGTCCCATCAGAATACCAGTGAAAAGCACAAATGTGACACCCAGTGATATCCCGAAAATTTTAATCTTACCCAAAAGCACGCCGACAGATATTACGAATGCATACAAGCATACAATATGGGCGACGGAGGCAGGGTCCCATAACAAACTCTCTAACCAATCCATAGTTACTTTTGTTTATCTTTTTTATTAGCTTATTGAATTTCCGCGCAAAGGTAGGCATTAAAAGGGAGGTGGCAAAGGGTTTGCTGGAGTTTTTCTTTTGGAATATAGGTAAAGGTGTCAGAGGCTAATTGGGTAGTATGCAAGGATATTAGTTTATACTCTAAAATGTAAAGTGTACTTTGCAATCATGTATATACATACGAAAATCATACTTGCAGAATGTCATTTCTCCATGCGAATTTTACTTAAAAGACCTTGTATTATTAAGTTATTGAGTATATTTGCGAATCCTATTCTAGACAAATAGGTAAATGAAGAGATTACTTATTATCTTTATTAATTATAAAATAAACTATGGCAGACAGTAAAGAAAAACTCTTCTCGGACTTTGCTCCCACCACCACCGAACAGTGGATGGAGAAAGTAACAGCTGACCTGAAAGGCGCTGATTTTGAGAAGAAACTCGTTTGGAAAACAAACGAAGGATTCAAGGTAAAACCTTTCTACCGCATGGAAGACCTCGAAGAATTGAAAACGACGAATGCACTTCCCGGTGAATTCCCTTATCTCAGAGGTACCAAGAAAGACAACAACGAGTGGCTTGTTCGCCAGGAAATTAAAGTGGAATGCCCTAAGGAAGCCAATGCGAAAGCACTGGACATCCTGAATAAAGGTATCGATTCACTGGCTTTCCGTGTAAAGGCAAAAGAACTCAATGCCGAATACATCGAGACTTTGCTTGAGGGAATCTGCGCTGAGTGTGTAGAACTGAACTTCTATACTTGTCAGGGACACGTGGTAGCACTTGCAGAGCTTTTGGTGGCTTACTTCCAGAAGAAAGGTTACGACTTGGCGAAGTTGCAGGGTTCCATTGGTTATGATTTCTTCGACAAGATGCTGGCAAAAGGCAAAGAAAAGGGTGATATGGTGCAAACAGCCAAAGCTCTGATTGAAGCAACTACTGCTCTGCCGAAATACCGTGTACTGAATGTGACAGCTTTGACGCTGAACAATGCCGGAGCATACATTTCCCAGGAACTGGGCTATGCTCTTGCTTGGGGTAATGAATATATGAATCAACTGACAGAAGCAGGAGTTCCTGCTGCTCTTGTTGCCAAGAAGATTAAATTCAACTTTGGTATCAGCTCTAATTACTTCCTTGAGATTGCTAAGTTCCGTGCTGCCCGTATGTTGTGGGCAAACATCGTAGCCTCTTATGATGCCGATGCTCAATGTGCTGCCAAAATGCACATACATGCTGAGACTTCTACGTTCAACCTTACTTTATTTGATGCTCATGTAAATCTGTTGCGTACGCAGACAGAGGCTATGAGTGCTGCACTGGCAGGTGTGGATTCAATGACAGTAACTCCGTTCGATAAGACTTACGATGCTCCGAATGAATTTTCGGAACGTATGGCACGCAACCAGCAATTGTTGCTGAAAGAGGAGTCCCACTTCGATAAAGTGATTGACCCTGCTGCCGGTTCTTACTATATTGAAAATCTGACTGTGTCCATTGCTAAACAAGCTTGGGAACTTTTCCTGGCTGTTGAAGAGGAAGGTGGCTTTTATGCTGCTGTAAAAGCAGGTACGGTGCAGGCAGCTGTGAACGAAAGTAACAAGGCTCGTCATAAAGCTGTTGCTCAACGTCGCGAAGTGTTGCTGGGTACGAATCAGTTCCCGAACTTTAATGAGAAGGCAGGCGAGAAGAAACCATTGGAAGCTACTTGCTGCTGTGGTGGTCATGATACTTGTGAAAAAGATGTGGCTACACTCAACTTTGACCGTGCTGCCAGTGAATTCGAAGCATTACGCCTCGAAACAGAAGCTTCAGGCAAGCGTCCGAAAGCCTTTATGCTGACTATCGGTAATCTGGCTATGCGTCAGGCACGTGCTCAGTACTCTTGTAACTTCCTGGCTTGTGCCGGATATGAGGTTGTTGATAACCTGGGCTTCCCCACTGTAGAAGCTGGTGTGGAAGCTGCGATGGCTGCTAAGGCTGATATCGTGGTACTTTGTTCCAGTGATGATGAATATGCAGAATACGCTGTTCCGGCTTTCAAGGCTCTGAATGGTCGTGCTATGTTTATCGTAGCCGGTGCTCCTGCTAATATGGACGAGCTGAAAGCTGCCGGTATCGAGAACTTCATCCATGTTCGTGTCAACGTACTGGAAACATTAAAGGAATACAACGCTAAACTTTTGAAGTAAGATGAGAAAAGATTTTAAAAACTTAGATATATATGCCGCATTCAAGCCCGCTAACGGTGCTGAGTGGCAAAAGGCTAACGGCATCCATGCTGATTGGAAAACGCCGGAACACATTGAAGTGAAGCCTGTTTATACAAAAGAAGACCTGGAAGGCATGGAACATTTGGGCTATGCTGCCGGTCTGCCTCCTTATCTGCGCGGTCCGTACTCAGTGATGTACACACTACGCCCTTGGACAATCCGTCAGTATGCCGGATTCTCTACAGCTGAAGAATCAAATGCATTCTACCGTCGTAATCTGGCTTCCGGACAGAAAGGTTTGTCTGTAGCCTTCGACTTGGCTACACATCGCGGCTACGACCCTGACCATGAACGTGTGGTAGGTGATGTGGGTAAGGCCGGTGTATCTATCTGCTCACTGGAGAATATGAAGGTTCTTTTCGATGGTATTCCTTTGAACAAGATGTCTGTGTCCATGACTATGAATGGTGCTGTTCTTCCAATTCTGGCATTCTATATCAATGCCGGTCTGGAACAAGGTGCTAAATTGGAAGAAATGGCAGGTACTATCCAGAATGACATCCTGAAAGAATTCATGGTGCGTAATACTTATATTTATCCGCCTGCATTCTCCATGAAGATCATATCCGATATTTTCGAATATACTTCTCAGAAGATGCCGAAGTTCAACTCTATCTCTATCTCCGGTTACCACATGCAGGAAGCGGGAGCTACGGCAGACATTGAGTTGGCTTATACGTTGGCCGACGGTCTTGAATACCTTCGTGCCGGTGTTGCCGCAGGCATAGATATCGATGCTTTTGCTCCGCGTTTGTCTTTCTTCTGGGCTATCGGTACCAATCACTTTATGGAAATTGCCAAGATGCGTGCGGCTCGTATGCTTTGGGCAAAGATCGTGAAACAGTTCAATCCGAAGAATCCGAAATCACTGGCTTTGCGTACGCACTCCCAGACTTCCGGTTGGTCGTTGACTGAACAAGATCCGTTCAATAATGTAGGCCGTACTTGTATCGAGGCTATGGCTGCAGCTTTGGGACATACCCAGTCTCTGCATACCAATGCTCTTGATGAGGCTATCGCATTGCCGACAGACTTCTCTGCCCGTATTGCCCGTAATACTCAGATTTATATCCAGGAAGAAACTTATATCTGTAAGAACGTTGACCCATGGGGAGGTTCTTATTATGTAGAGTCTCTGACAAACGAACTGGCTCACAAGGCTTGGGAGCTTATTCAGGAAGTAGAAAAACTGGGTGGTATGGCAAAGGCTATCGAAACTGGTATTCCTAAGATGCGTATCGAAGAAGCTGCTGCGCGTACACAGGCTCGTATCGACTCCGGTTCTCAGACTATCGTTGGTGTGAATAAATATCGTCTGGAGAAAGAAGCTCCGATTGATATCCTCGAAATCGACAATACGGCTGTTCGTCTGGAACAGATTGAAAACCTGAAACGCTTGAAAGAAGGAAGAAACGAGGCTGAAGTACAGAAAGCATTGGAAGCTATTACCAAATGCGTGGAAACCAAGGAAGGCAATTTACTGGAACTGGCAGTAGAAGCTGCCCGTGTTCGCGCTACATTGGGAGAAATCTCTTATGCTTGCGAAAAGATTGTAGGACGTTATAAAGCAGTAATCAGAACTATATCAGGCGTGTATTCATCAGAAAGTAAGAATGACAGCGACTTCAAGCGTGCTTGCGAATTGGCCGAGAAGTTTGCGAAGAAAGAGGGACGTCAGCCCCGTATTATGGTTGCCAAAATGGGTCAGGACGGTCACGACCGTGGCGCTAAAGTAGTTGCGACCGGATATGCCGACTGTGGTTTCGACGTGGATATGGGACCGTTGTTCCAGACTCCTGCCGAAGCTGCCCGCGAAGCTGTTGAAAACGACGTTCATGTAGTGGGCGTATCTTCATTGGCTGCCGGACACAAGACGTTGGTTCCGCAGATCATTGACGAACTGAAGAAGCTGGGCCGTGAGGATATCATCGTAATTGCAGGTGGAGTGATTCCTGCACAGGACTATGATTTCTTGTATAAAGCCGGTGTGGCTGCTATCTTTGGTCCCGGAACTCCGGTTGCCAAAGCTGCTTGTCAGATTCTGGAAATCTTGATGGACGAAGAATAAATCTTTATTCATATAATTTTAGAGGGGAGATGTGTCAAAACTAAGGCACATCTCCTTTTTTTATATTTAAATGTTTTT